>ENA-UOJG01000227-UOJG01000227.1-human-gut-metagenome-genome-assembly--contig:-C47-NODE-227-length-87070-cov-12.087376_pt1 | contig 87070 bp, 78 predicted proteins | sample MGYA00242340_ERZ723887 | MGnify/ENA metagenome assembly ERZ723887 | reverse complement strand
TGCGAAAGCGGGGTGGGAGTATGATCTTCAACCCCGTGAGGTATGGAAAAGGCGGCTATCAGCCAGACACCCCGCTCAACGTAACAATAAAAAATACTTCAACGAGTTCTTTTCAGCTATTTATACCAGTTGTCGGTGGCTCGAAAACCGTCAGTATTGCTGTCGGAGAATCCAGAACATTCACAGCAGTGCGAGCACTACGCATAGCACTGGTTACGACATCAGGAAAGAAAATAAAAATAATCTCGGGAATCGTTTCGTGGTCGAGTTACTCAGTCATTGCAATGTCGTTCCTTACAGACAGTTCTATCGAAATTTTGCAGGGCGCCTGACCTCTAAGGAGGTGGCGGCATGATCTTCAATCCGACAAGAAGCGGAGGAGAAAAGGAGTACACGATCAAGGCGACAAACCGCGTCACCACGAGCGCGACAAAATTAAAGCCGGGGTATGTCTTTGAAGCGACTTCGCCCCCGGCCTCTGTCTCACCTAAAATGACATTCGTCGATCCGGCCACCGGGAATACGGTCAAAATACGAGGGTCAGACAGAACCTCTAATTTCGTGATGCCATGCGCCGATGTGACACTTTCTTAATAAAAGGAGACGAGTATGAGCACGATTTTGAAAGCAAACAACACCGAAACGCCGTGCGAGGCGGCGGAACACTACCGCGACAGCGCGTGGGGGCGCCCCACCTGCACGGTGACGATCAAGGGCAGCACGGCAGACATCGCCGCCCTGCTGCCGAACAATGCGCCGTGGTCGCTCATCGAGCGCGAGGACGTGCTGGACGAGAGCGGCAAACCCACGGGGCAGACCGTCGACCACGAGCGCGACATGAGCGAGTACAGCATCAGCGGTGACATCACCGACCACCGCGACGGTACCGTATCTATCAAGATGGGCAAGCCCACGGAAACGGAAAGCGCCAAAGCGACCGTCACCGCCCTTGCGGGCGAGCCGGTCACATACGCCCGCGCGGTGAAGCTGCGCCCCATTATCGAGCAGGCAGCGGTCAGCCTGAGCGACGGCGAGGCGGCAAGCGTGCCGGAACTCATCACGGCATGGGCGTACCCCGTTGCTTACGCCGAGGGCGACCGCAGAAGCTACGGCGGCAAGGTGTACAAGGTACGCCCCGGTAAGGGTCATACCTCGCAGGCCAACTGGACGCCGGAAAAGACGCCGAATCTCTGGGCGGTCATCGACGCCGAGCACGCGGGCACGCAAGCAGACCCAATTCCCGCAGCGCGCGGCATGGAATATGAATACGGCAAGTATTACCTCGACGGCGAGGACGGCAAGGTGTACCTCTGCGAGCGTACGGGTGAGGCCGCGGGCGGGAAGATCGTCTTGCAGTATTTGCCGCATGAGCTGGTGGGGAATTATTTTAAGGCGGTGAGCGCATGACGGCGGCGTTGATTTCCGCCGCAGCGGCGGTGGTGGTGGCGCTCATCGAGGCCATCGCCGCCCGCGACCGTCGGCGCGACAAGAAGGAGCGCGAGAAAGCCGCCGAGCAACAGAAGATGCAGGAGCAGCTGATGCTCAAGCTCATCGAGGGCAGCTGGGCGGCTATCGCCCTGGGTGAGGCGACGGCGAAGGCGATGCAGCGTATTCCGGACGCGCACTGTAACGGGGACATGCACGCCGCACTGGACTACGCCGCCGAAGTGAAGCACAAGCAAAAAGAATTTTTGGCCGAGCGGGGAATTCACTCCATCCTCGATAACGGGGCGGCGGCATGAAAGCGCTGAAAGCCCGCTGGGACAAGATGAAAAAGCGGGACAAGTACATATCCATCGCCATTTTCAGCCTGACGTGGTACACCGTGGCGTCGCTTATCATGACGGCGCTCGGCGTGCCGCCGCCCGACGTGCTGACAGAACGGTGGTTCAAGGCATGGACAACAGAGCTTGTCGTTGTGGCAGGCATCAAGATTTTTAAGAAGGAGAACGACTATGAAATTTGAACTGAATAACAAGGTTTACGACGTACTCAAGTGGCTGGTGCTCATCGTGCTGCCCGCGTGCAGCGGTCTCTACGCAGCGCTTGCGGGCGTGTGGGGCTGGGGCTACACCGAACAGGTAACGACCACCATCAGCGCTGTGGCGCTCTTCATCGGCGCGCTCATCGGCGTTTCGAGCGCGAGCTACAAGCAGAGCAAGGAGAACGACAATGGCGCGGGCAACTGACATTCTCGCCGTTGCCAAGCGCGAGATCGGCACGGTGGAGCAGCCGGGCAACCGGCAGAAGTATGGCAAGGCCTACGGCACGGACGGCGTGTACTGGTGTATGCAGTTCGTGTGGTGGTGCTTCCAGCAGGTGGACAAGCGTCTCTTCTACGGCGGCGGGAAGACCGCGAGCTGCGGCGAGCTGATGAACTACGCAAAAGCTCACGGGCAGTGGGTCACATCCGGCTATCAGCCGGGCGACGTGCTCATTTATGACTTCCCGAACACGAAGGTCAAAACCGACCATACGGGCATCTGCGAGAGCGTAGACGGCCAGTACGTGACCGTCATCGAAGGCAACACGTCAAGCGGCGCAGCTGGCAGTCAGGCCAACGGCGACGGTGTATACCGCAAGAAGCGCAAGCTGTCGCTCGTGCTGGGCGCATATCGCCCGAAGTATGAGGCGAGCTACCGCGAAATGCTCAAGAAGCGCGCGGGACTCGAAGAGCGAACGATGGACTATCTCGCGGCCTACCAGTACGGCGGCGACCTGATCCGGAAGCTCGCGACGATGAAGTAAGGCACAGGGCGGGAGGGCGCGAACGCTCTCCCGCCCGGGAAGAAAGGAGGGAAGGAGGGCATGCCTTCCAACTGGCTATACATCGACACGAATTTTCCGTCGTTCACGCAGAAAGAAAGCGACGGCGAGAAGATCGAGACGATGCAGGACTATCTCTTCATGCTCGTCGAGCAGCTGCGCTACACGCTGCGGAATCTCGACCTGAAGAACATGAACAAGGCGGCGATGAACGGATTTTTGCAGAATATCCGCGAACCAATCTATGCCAAGATCGAGGACACGAACAAGAACGTGAACGAGCTGAGCATCACGGCTCAGGGTATGAGCGCGCGTATCAGCAATGCCGAGGGGGACATTACCCGACTTGGCGCGCGGGCGGACGGACTCGCCGTAGAGATCAAAAACGCCAAGGGCGACATTACCCAGCTCGGCGCGAGAGCAGACGGGCTCGCCGCGCGCATCAGCAGCGCCGAGGGAAACATCACGCAGCTGGGCGCGACGGCGAACGGGCTGAGCGCGCGCATCAGCAGCAACGAGGGCAGTATCACGAACCTGACAGCGGACGTGAACGGCATTCGCACGCAGGTGAGCGGGAAAATCAACAGCTCGGAGGCGCAGACGCTCATCGACCAGAGCCTTGACGGGATCACGCTGGCGGCGACGAGCGGAGAGACCGGGACGGTCTTCAAGCTCAAATACAACGGCGCGGTGCTGGCAAGCACGGGCTCGGTCGACCTCTATGTGGACGCGGTGAATGTGTACGGCACGCTGACGGCGGAACGCCTGCAAGGCAGTTCGATCAGAATTCTGGACGATGATGGGAACAGATGCGGTTACATCTATTCAACCTACGCAAGCTCGGCGGAAACGAAGATCGAGCTGGACTCGGACGCCATCGAGATCGGCGGCGACGAGGGCAGCGTGTTCATCGGCTCGGTATGGGATCGGAGCACAAGGGCGTACTCCGCCTCTATCGAGGTGGACGGAAAGTACGAAGAGGTGCAGATCAAGGGCGATGTCATTCCAAATGCGAACGCGACCTATGATCTCGGCAGCCGGAATTTCGTGTGGGACGCGATCTATTGCAGCACGGACGCGCTGAACGGCTCGGACAGGAACATCAAGAACAGCATCGAGGCGCTGCCGGAGAAGTACGTGAGCATGTTTGACCTCGTGGAGCCGAAGCGCTACAAGCTGAACAGCGGCACGAGCGGGCGCTTTCACACCGGATTCATCGCGCAGGAGGTAGAGGACGCCATGCGCGCGTGCGGCATTGACTCGCAGGAATTCGCGGGCTGGGCCGCTGCCAAACGCGAGGACGGCAGCGAAACGTATTTCCTGCGGTACAGCGAATTCATTCCGATCCTGTGGGCGAAGGTACGCGAGCAGGAGAAGAGGCTAAAACGATTGGAGGGGACAGCATGAACGAAAAGATCAAGCAGGAAGCGGCGCAGGCGATGCGGCTCATCAGCATGCTGAACGTGAGCGGCGACGGCGTGGACGTGGTGGCGGCGGCGCGGCAGGCGCTGCGCAACATCATGGCCATCTGCGACGCGACGGAGCCGCCGGTGGGAGAGAAGGGCGACGCGCCGGAGGAAGCGAAAGGAGCGGCCAAAAATGAGACTGCCTGAAACACCGTATGCCGACGGCATCGGCAAGCGCGGGCAGCTGCAATTCTACGGCCTTGACCACAATCTCGGCGCGGCGGACGGCGGGCTGTGGGACATGCGCAACCTGACGAGCGACTACTACCCGCTGCTGGCGACGCGGCCAAAGCGGAAGAAGACACGCAAGCTCACGAGCGGCGGCGGGCTCTTCGCCTGGGACGCGCTCGCATGGGTAGACGGGACGGGCTTCTACTACGGCGGCGCGAAAAAAGGCGACGTGACGGCGGGAGAGAAACGCTTTGCCGCCATCGGCGCCTACATCATCATTCTGCCGGACAAGAAATACTACAACACCGTTTCCGGCGCGTTCGGCAGCTTAGAGAGCACATGGAGCGGGTGGAGCCTGACCTTTACGAACGGGAAGCTCTTTGAAGAGGCGGCGGAGGCGAACACGATCCGCTGCGCGAATGTCAGATGGGCGGACTACTTCAAGCCCGGCGACGCGGTGACGATCTCAGGCTGCACGAAGCATACAGAGAACAACAAGACGCCCGTCATTCGAGAGATCGACGGGGACAAGCTGTACTTCTATGAAAACGTCTTCAAGCTGGACGGCAGCGAGGGGACGACGGAATACACCGAGAGCGGAAACTTGACGGTTCGACGCACGGTGCCGGATCTAAACTATCTATGCGAGAACGAAAACCGGCTGTGGGGCTGCGACGGCCGGACGATCTACGCGAGCAAGCTCGGCGACCCGTTCAACTGGAACGTATACGAGGGGCTGGACACCGACAGCTACGCCGTAGACACGGGAAGCGCGGGGGACTTCACGGGCTGCGTGAGCTTCCTCGGCTATCCGGTGTTCTTCAAGGAGGATCACATCTACAAGGTGTACGGCAGCCTGCCGTCGAACTTTGAGGTGATGGGCAGCGCGACGCTCGGCGTGCAGAAGGGCAGCGGCGGGAGCCTCGCCATCGCGGGCGAGCGGCTGCTGTATCTCTCGTCCTCGGGCGTGATGATCTACTCCGGCGGCATTCCGCAGAGCCTGCACGACGCCTTCGGGCAGACGCGGCTCAAGAACGGGCGCGCGGGCAGCGACGGCCTCAAATACTACCTGAGCGCGCAGGACGAGAGCGGGACATGGAAGCTCTACGTCTACGACACGCGAAAGGGCATGTGGCACATCGAGGACGAGACGCACGCGACGCACTTCTGCCGCCACGGCGGAAACACTTATTTCCTGACGGCCGAGGGCGAGATCGAGATGACGGGCAACATTCTGGACGCGCCGGAGGGGAGCGAAAACGAGGACGACTTCACCTGGTACGCCGAGACCGGCGACTTCACGGAGAAGGGGACGAGCCGCGCGACGAGCTACGACAGCGTGAAGAAGGGCATTGCCAAGATTGAGATCCGCATCGAGGTGGCGGCGGGAGCGGAAGCGAAGGTGCTGCTGCAATTCGACTCGGACGGGAAGTGGGTGCAGGCCGGGCAGACGCTGCGCGCGGAGAAGAAGCGCAGCTACTACCTGCCCATCATTCCGCGGCGCGCGGATCACTACCGCATTCGCATCGAGGGCAGGGGCGAGTGCCGCGTCTACTCGATGACGCGCGAATACTACGCGGGCAGCGAGCTCAAATCGACAAGGGGCCCGCAGTAAAAAAGGAGGAAGGAGAAAGCAATGGCTTACACCTACGACGACTTTGAAAAGGCGAGAGCGGGCAGCGACGTATACTTTTCGCAGTACGACCTTGACCTTGCAAAGCAGCACCCGGAATTCGGCATGAGCGTGCTGGATCTCAAAAAGCAGTACGCAACCGCGCAGACGCCGGAGCAGCGCGCACTCATCAACGCGCAGGCCAACGAGCTGCGCAAGAACTACGGATATTACTCCGGCGGCTCGGACGGCAGCAGCTACATCAGCACCGGAAAGTACGCGCCGAAGATCGACGAAACGCTCGACAAGATCGGCTCGTTCAAGCCGTTTGAGTACGGCAGCGCGCCGAGCTACGAAAACCGCTTTCAGCAGAAGCAGCAGGAGCTATTGGACGCGGCGCTCAAGCGAGATCCGTTCTCGTGGAGCAAGGAGACGGATCCGCAGTACGGGAGCTACAAAAAGACGTATCTGCGCGAGGGCGAGCGGGCGACGGCAAACGCCCTTGCACAGGCGAGCGCCGCGAGCGGCGGGAGACCGAGCTCGTTCGCCGTGAACGCGGCGACGCAGGCGGGCGACTACTACGCGACGAAGCTCTCCGACGTGATCCCGACGCTCTATCAGCAGGCATACGAGCGGTATCTCAAGGACTACCAGATGAAGCTGAGCGACCTGAACGCGGTGAACCAGCAGGAGCAGCTGGACTACGCGAAGTATCTCGACCGGCTGAACCAGTTCAACACCGACAGAACCTTCGACTACAACAACTACCTCGGCGAGTACGGCCGCTTGCAGGACTACTTCGGCGGTTTGCAGGGGCAGGATCAGACGACATACAACCGCTATCTCGACGTGCTCGACCGCGAGCGGGAGAAGCAGCAGGCCGCGCAGGAGCTGAGCCGCGCCCAGATCGACGCGATGCTGCAAGTAGGCGTTTCGCCGAGCGCGGGGCTCATCGGCAAGAGCGGCTACGAAAACGAGTACATTCAGGCGCTCGAAAACTACTACAAGCAGCAGGCCGCGCCGAAGGCGAGCGCGAAGACGAGCGGAAGCGGCGGGACCACGAGGCGGTCCGGCAGGACGAGCGGCGGAAATACGACCGACGGCAACGAAAGCGGGCTCGACTATCAGGGCCTTTTCGAGGCGGCGAAAAAGAGCGGCAATCCCAAGAGCTGGCTCGCGCAGAAGGCAAACTATCAGAAATTCGGCTTCACCTCGTCGAGCGGGCTGTATTCGGACTATGAGACGTGGCTGGAAAACGGCGGCATGTCGAACAGCAGCAAGACGATTGCACCGGGGCCGTTCATTGCGCTGCTGTCTGGCTTCAACACGTCGCTCAAGAACGGCGAGGGCGAGCGAATCCTTTCGACGCTCGACAAGAGCTGGCCGATGATGACGAGCGAGCAGAAAGCAGAAATGCAGAAATTGCTCAAGCAGTATGGTTATTCCTACGAGGAGGGCTAAATGGGACGACTTGTGAGAATCAATCCGGCAACGGAGGAAAAGAACAGTCAGGCGGCGGTCGTAGCGACCGGCGCACATGGTCGTCTTGTCAGAACAGGGGACGTGCAGCGCACGTCCCCTGCGGGCAATATGGCGAAGCTGCCGTCCCGCGAAACGGAACGGGCAGACGAACTGGACAAGAGGACGACGCAGAGCAAGAGCCGACAGGGGGAGAACCGGAGCTTCGGCGAACGGCTGGCCAAGGCGGCGGGAAGCGGTCTTGTTGCCGAGGGCGCAAACCTCGCCAACCTCGGCGGCGTGGCGGCAGATCGGCGTGGCGGCACGGAAATGAGCGCCGTTTACCGCAGGCAAGCAGAAACGCTTGACAAGCAGATCGCGGCGCTCGAAAAGTCGCTGAAAGACCCGACGATGACCGCGCAGGACATTCGGGAAACGAACGAGGCGCTCGCCATCGCACGCAGCGAGCGCGAGAAGTACGGCAAGGTCATCGAGGGCGGCGAAAAGACCGCGCTCGGCCTCTACGACACAGCCGACAAGGGATACTCCCTTGCAGAGAAGTGGGGAGAGGAAAGCACGGCGGGAACAAAGGGAATTGAAAAGGGCGCGCTCAAGATCGTTCCGGCGGCAACACAGATCGGCGTGCAGGTGGCCGAGCGCGCGATCGCGCCGGGGCTTGACATGATCGGCCGCGCGGCATCCGTCGCAGGCGGAAGCGCAGCGGACTATCGCCACAAGGCGGGAGAACAGTACGACGCGGAAAAGGCGGCGCTGCGCGCAACGGTATCGGCGCTCGGCGTGGCGGCGGGCGGCGCACTCTCCAAGGGCGTGAACGCGGCGGGGCTCAAGCTGCTGCGCGCGGCGGGAAAGCAGAACCACATCCTGCCGAACGTGCTGCTCGGCGGCGCAAACGCCGTAGGCTACGCGGCAGGTGAGACCGGCGCGAGCGAACTCTCCAAGGCGATGACCGAAGAGGAATACATGCCGGACTGGAACGCCATCGGTCAGACGGCCATGACGGCCTTTGCCTTCGGCGCGATCACGAGCGCCATCAATGCCGCTGCCATGACGGGGCGCAACAAGCGCTACATGAACAAGCTGAACGACGCGGTGAAGGAGCGCTACGACTACGCAAAGCGCATCATCGAAGATCCGCGTGCGACGGCTGGACAGAAAGCGGCGGGCGCAGAGTCTGTCATGAACGCTGCGGACAAGATGCGCGGCGCGCTCGACGAGCTTCAGGTGGTGGGCGCACAGAAGGAAGTGGACGCGATGCGGGAATTCCTGCTGAGCATCTACGGCGAGATGATGCCATACACGGGCACAGGCAGCGCGGGGGCAGGTACAGCCGGGATCGCGCCGGTGACGCCGGGAGGCGGGATCATGACCGTGCGGCCGGGCGAGGGCGCAAATCCAATGCAGGAGGCAGTGCCGCCCACCCCAATCACGCCGAGAGCGGCGGGCGCAGCAGCGGCGCAGCAGAATACCATGCCCGCACAGCCTGCGGCGGCGCAGGAGGGCGCGCAGGGCACGGGTGGGGGTAATTTGACGCCCACACAGCCGAACGCCGCACAGGGCGCAGCAGAGGGCAAAGCGGACGCCCTGGACGCGGGCAAGCGCGTCAATCTTCTCGAGTACAGCAACGAGCAGAACGCGCAGAAGGTTGAAGACGGACTGAAAGGTGGCACGCTGGCCGTGGACGCGAAAGAGAATATCTATCGCGTAGACGAGGACCAGCACATCGACCGGCGCGACAGCGCGAGCGTGGGCGAGCGGAGCGTGAACGCCTTCCAGTTCGACCACCCCGAGCTGCACAGCTATTACGCGGACGCGGCGGCGGTCTTGCAGGAGGAGATGAGCTTTGCTCAAAAGGGCGGCGAGCTCATCCGCCGGACGAGCCGCGAGGCGGGCGACGACGAATACATCCGCACCAAGCGCGGCGTGAGCGAGCGGATCGCGCGGCTGCTCGACGACGAGGGCGTGCGCTACGACGACATTGACCGCTCGATCGAGGCCATCATTCACAACCACGGGCAGGAGAACTTCGCCGCGGCAAAGCGCGTGGAGCTGCTGCTTGATGAGATGCTGACAAACGGCTACACTGACATTCACGGGCGATACGTCGCGCCGAATGAACGATACATTGAGGCAAAAAGAGCCATTCCCGGCGCGGACACGAGCGCGCGGACGCGCGAAGAACTGCCGCTGTGGGACATGACGGAAGGAAAGGACGGAGGGGTCTATGGACAGACAAAAGAACAGAACCATGCCGGAGGGGCTGAGTTTGCCGAAGCCGGCGGGCAGCGTGCCGATGCCGTGGCAGCGGAAGGTGATCTATACCGTGGAGACGGACAACGGGGAGCTGCTGAGCCTGGGGCCGGAGGAGCTGGCCAACTACGCAAAGGCGCAAAAGGAGAAGAATACCGAAAGGTAGTAGAGCAGCGGCGGAAGGCCGCAGTGCTCGAACCGGTCACGAGCGCGCAGGAGCTGGGCGTGCCGGGCGGTACGGAAAGCCAGACGCTGCACGTGTTGCCGGAGGAAGCATGGGACGACGAGCTGCGAGAGTTCGCTGCCTGGGCGCGCGAGCGCGGCGTACAGCGCGTGACGATGGTGACGGGCCTTTTGCAGGTGAACACCGAACACGGAGCCGTGGGCGTTCGCGGAATCATCAACCGCGACAGCGGCGAAATGGTGCTGCGCGTGGATCCGGACGGAAGAGCTTCCGCTTCGGAGATCGGCAAGCACGAGATCGGGCACCTCATCACGGAGGAAGCGGACGTGCGCGCGTTCATGGAAGAAGTGAAGCGCGGCGGGAACTGGCGCGGGATCTACGAGGTCTATGAACGCTGCTATGAGCCGCTGACGGGCGGATATGTCGGCATGACGGCGGCAGAGCGCGAGCTGTACGTCTGGGAAGAGATCATGGAGGACGCCTACGCAGGGCTCGACAACTACGGCCAGAGGGCGAGCCGCTACCACGAGCAGGCGGCCCGATTGCTCGAGCGCGCGCCGGAAGTGCCGGCGCACGCGGTCAGCGAGCCGGAGAACGTGCGGCTGCGCGCGGTGGACGAGCCGAAGGGCAGAGGGCCGCCGGAGAGATTTTCCTACGCAGGGCGCGACGCCAGGAACGCAGACCTTGAGGCGCTGCACGAGGCCGAGCGTTACGAGATGCAGAACGTGGACGCTGAGACGATCCGGCAGAAGACGGGGTGGTTCCGCGGCGCGGACGGAAAGTGGAGATGGGAGATCGACGATAGCGGTATGAAGCTGCGCACAGACGCAGCAGACATCTCCAACTACACCACGCTGGGCGAGCTGGTGGACGCGCCGGCGCTGTTCGCCACCTATCCGGACATGAAAGATATGTCCGTAACGTTCCACAATTTGGAGCGAGGACAGCTCGGCGGTTATCACAGAACCTTTGACAGCATCGAGCTCAGCCGCGAGCTGAAACAGAAGCCGGAAGCACTGCTGAATTCCCTCATTCACGAGGTACAGCACGCCATTCAGAGAAGAGAGGGCTTCACACCCGGGGCAAATCTGAAATACTGGAACAGAAAACTCGAAGAGGGATATGACGGCAGGGACGCCGAAACCAGACGCGAAGGCGCGCGGCTGCGCGAGCAGTATAAGCAGATGAAGGCAAACGATCCCGAGTTTATGCGCAGCATGGAAGAACTGAACGCCATGGCGCCGACGGTGCCGCGCGGGAAAGTCGACATGGACACATGGGAACAGGTCGAGCCGGATCCGCCGGAATGGGTGCGCTTCGACGAAAGGCGCGACCAGCTGGAAGAAAAATACGGCGACCGCGTGTGGGATTATTTCAGCCTGCGCGACAGCATTGACAGAAACGCGAGGGACGGCAGACTGCCGGGAGACCTTTACCGCGACACGGCGGGAGAGATCGAGGCGCGGGACGCTGCGGCGCGGCGCGGCCTGACGGCGGAGGAACGCAGAGGGCGCAAGCCGGACACCGGCGACGAGAACACGGTGTTCGCGGATAGGAGCGGTTGGAGCAGCTATTCAGAACAGGACAGCGAAACGTCTTCCATTAAAGAGCAGATTGAAAACAGCAGAGAGAAGTTAAACGCCATGGGATTGGTGGCGCGCGCCTCTGTCCCAACAGACCTAAAGAGCAAGGACGCTGCCGCCCAGTGGGCAGCGGAGCGACTGAAAAGCAGCGGATATAAAGTAGACCGCCAGGGTTATGGAGACATTTATTTCAGCAAGAAAGATATGGATAAAGGCCTCCGATACGCAGATACCGCAGAAGAAAAAGCAGCACTTGCGGTCTTGCCACAAGTGCTGAAAAGAGGTATTGAGATAGGCGGGCATGCAAACCACAAAGGGAGGACAAAACAAACCATCACGTTTGCTGCACCGGTCGAATTGAACGGAACACGCGGGAACATGGCTGTCGTCGTCAACAAAAACGGCAACCACTACTATGCGCATCGCATTGTGCTGCCGGACGGTACCGCATTCAGATTTTCCGAAGAAGGAAAAAGCAATGCAGCACAAGAACTGTCCCGGGGAGTGACCGTTTCCGGCTCTCTTGCCGACACCACAAGTGCTGCATCTGAGAATAGTATACCCAAAGACGGCAAACGTGTCAAGTACAGCGCGTTCAACGAGGACGTGGCGCAGCAGCTGGCGGGCGAGGAACGGGGTAAGGTGAAGTTCTCGGCGGAGGACGAGGGCGACGGCAGATACCTCGCAGACCTCGACGACAGGTCGATCGAAGAGAGGAAGAAGAGCATCTCGCTTGATGAGGCGATCAATGAGCTTTATCGACAGAAGGGGCTTTCGTACCGATTCTATTCCAGCGACGACCCAATGTCCCGCGCCGGATACGCGATGTTCGCCGATGAACCGGATAGAGCCGGAAGCGGGTACGGAGGCGACAAAAAGAGAGCATTCTCCGTAGAAGAATCTTCCCTGACGGACATTTCCAACATCAAGGAAAAGATCATTGAGGCGCGCCACAATACAGACGAGAATACACCGTGGGAACTGGAAGACTATGAGGACGTGGACGACGACAGCTTTGCAGAGCTTTTTGACCCGGAAGACATCGTTGGCAGCGCTGCCGCTTACGACGACGAAAGCCTTGTATCGTGGCTGTGGAATAACGTTCTGGAGCCGAATGACATTGCCGGCGTAAAGACGAGCGATGGCGCGGTAGCGTTTTCGCCGGACATCATCAAGCGCAACCTCGCGGCAGAGATCGCATTCGGCAGGAGCGACGAGGACGACGTCAGGTTCTCGGCGGAGGATGAAGACGGCGACGAGTGGAGCAGGGAGCTTGAACGCATGCCGGAGAACGTGCAGGAGGCCGTGCAGCGCGTGAAGGTAACGCGCGGCGGCAGCATGAGAGAATTCCCGAATCTGGACGCCTACCTCTCCGACAAGAGCGCGCGGCTGGCGGAGGAAAAGGCCGAGCGGCTGCGGAACAGGGGCAAGGACGAATTCGGCGGCACAAAGGCGCTCGAAAAGCTGGGCGTGAAGATCGAGAACAGCGCGGGCGATTACAGCGTCGTTGACCAGCTCATCGCCAACGACCAGGCAGCGAAGGCCATTCAGCGCGAGACGCGCAAGGCGATCAAGCGCCTTGGCGCGACGCCGAAGGAGCAGAACTTCGCGCGGAACATCGCATCCGGCCTGTACGACGAGGAGGACATTCCTACGACGATGAACCGCGGCAAGGTGATGCAGCTCGCGGACTACTACAGCGCAGAGAAGTCCATGTCGACAGACCTCATCAAAGAGCGCAGACGAGAGATCAGCGAAAGGCTGCAAGAAAAGATGGAAGACCTCTTCGACGAGCACTTTGAAGGAGAATTCACCGCGCCGAAGCGCGGGAAGGGTATCGCGCCGGAGAGCGGCCTCGCCCTGTATCACCGCACGCCGCAGCGCAGCATGCGCGCGATCTTCGGCTGGGACAGAGGGCAGCAGATCAACGAGGCGATTTTCGAACCGGTCTACGTCAACGAGCAGGAGAGAAAGCGCCTCGTCAATCGCATGCACGACGAGGTGCGCACCTTCAAGGGTGCGGACGGCGAGGACGCGGCGCTGACGCAGCGTGAACGCGCGCTGGCACAGCTCATGATTGAGGGCAAGGCCGTGGAGGAAATGGTCGGCAAGAGCGAGATCAAGCAGCAGATCATTCACGCGGCGGAGAACCTGCTCGACGGCGCGGAGATGACGGACGCAGCGAGGGAATTCGGCCTGCACGGCAAGGAGGAGCGCGAGCTTGCACAGCGCTACGCAGACTGGCTCGAAACAAAGAGAGAGCTGGACAGCGGAAGCGTGGACAAGGCGAGAGTGGAGAACGCGGCGAAAAAGTACAGCGGGCTCTATGATGAATTCTATGCCGCGATCAACGACTTCCTTGTGGCGCACGGCTACGAGCCGATCGGCTTTATCAAGGGCTACGCCCCGCACTTCCAGCCGGAAGCGGAGAGCGGCAAACTCGAAAGCGCGCTCAAGGCGATCGGCGTCGATCTGGGCGCGGAGGTCGGCAAGCTGCCCGCGAGCATCGCGGGACTGACGAAGGAGTTCAAGCCGAACAAGCGGTACAATCCGTTCTTCCAGCACCGAAAGGGAACGAGCACGGACTACGATATTCAGAAGGGCTTTGAGAAGTACATCGACTATCTCAGCGACGTTCTGTATCATACGGACGACGTGATGCGCGTGCGCGCGGCGGCGAAGTATTTCCGCAGGAAGTACGCGCCGGACGACATCAGCGCGCTGATCGAGCAGGCGGAAGATCTGAAATTCGCAACGCCGGAGGAAAAGGAGCTGTTCCTGAAAACGAACGGCATCGTCGACGATGACGTCAAGCTCAGCTATCAGGCGATGAACCGGGCGATGGAACAGTACACCGAAGGGCTCTTCAACGACGTGACGCAGACGACGAAGTACGGAGACCTTGTCACATGGCTGGACGACTACGGGAACAAGCTCGCAGGAAAGCAGCTCTTCAACGACCGCAGCATGGAGCGCGAGGTCGGGCGCACGTCGCTGAACGTGGGGCGCAAGCTCGTGAGCACATTCGCCCGTGCGAACGTTGCGGGCAATCTCTCGTCCTCGCTGAACCAGACGGCGCAGCTGCCGCTCATCGCGGGCGAGCTGGGGCCGAAGTACGTCGCCGAGGCGATCGGAGACATCGCAAGCGGAAAGGCGAAGGGCGACTTCGCCGACAGGAGCGACTTCCTGACGGAAAAGCGCGGTATCCGCTATCTGACAAACACGAAGGGCGACAAGTTCACGACGGCGCTCTTCTGGCCGCTCGAGCGCATGGACTACCTGATGAGCACCATCGCCGTGCGCGGCAGATACCGCAAGGAGCTGGCCGAGGGCAAGAGCGAGAAGGAAGCCCTGCGCGCGGCGGACCGATGGGGCCGCGACGTGATGGGATCGCGCTCGAAGGGCACGGCGCCGCTGACGTTCCAGTCGAAAAACCTCATTTCGCAGATGGTCAACCTGTTCCAGGTCGAGGCGCTGAATAGCTGGGAACACGTTTCGCAGGACATCTTCGGGCCGGGGCTGCGCGAGATGGAAGCGAAGCTCGGGAAGAAGGAAGCCTCGCGGCGGCTGGCAGGGATCATCGTCGGCACGCTGCTCGGCGCGTTCCTGCTTAACCGCGTGGACGAAGAGCTGTATGGCGGCACGCCGGCGCAGTTCGACGTGCTGGGGCTGCTGGCAGGATTCCTTGCCTCCGGAAACGGACTGACGACGAACGAGCAGCTGGGCGTGTGGTTCGACGACGTGTGGCAGAAGATGACCGGCGAGCGGCTCTTCGGCACGGACGAGGACGCGGGGAACGACAAGTTCAACATCGCGGCGGCGGCAGAGGACACCTTGTACAACATCAGCAATGATGTGCCGTATGTGCGCAACGTCTCCGGCCTGCTCGGCGTGGGCGACCAGACGCTGCCGATGCCGGATCTGTACGGCGCGGCGAAGGGGATCGGCGGCGCATTCGCGGACGCAGCCGAGGGAGACATGCGCAGCTTCAGTGAGGAGATCGCGCGGCAGCTCATGGGTCTTGCGGGAGACACGCTGCCGGGCGGCAGACAAGCCGAGAAAACCGCACAGGGCATTGAAGCCGTCGCGCGCGGCGGATCCTACAAGGGGAGCGGCGACAGCAAGAGACTGCAATATCCGGTGGAGTCGCCGCTGGAAGACCCATGGACGGCGCTGCGCGCGGCCATCTTCGGCAAGAATGCAATTCCGGAGTCCCGCACGTACTGGGCGGCGGGCGGCAAGGCGCTGAGCGCGGCGCAGACGAGACTCTACGAAGATCTCGTGGACAGCGGCCTGAGCCGGAAGCGGGCATACGAGATCCTCAAGCGCTTCAACGACGCGACGGCAGATCTGGAAGCCGACCGGGACAAGAACGGGAACCCCATCGGCGGGAGCAAGAAGGAGAAGATCGTCACGGAGATCAACAAGCTGGCGCTGAGCAGGAAGCAGAAAAACATGCTCTATCTCAGCAGAGGGTACAGCGAGAAGGATCTGAACAGCCTGCCGTGGAACTGAAAATGATGAAGGGCGGGGCCGCGAGGCCTCGCCCTTTGTTCTGTCATTCGGGAGAACTTCTGCGCCAGCGGTATGCACGGCGGAAGCCAAGAGAAAGCGCTTCGTTTACAGTGGAAACATAGCGCTCGCCATCATCGCAGATTTGAACGTTATCATACTGCTGATCCATGGGCAAATGAAAAATCTTCTGCCCATCACGGCCGATATTGCACTTAATCCGCGGGTATTCGGCGAATGGAATGTTAGGGTATAGCTTGATACCAAGCCGTTCGGCGCAGAGCTTGGCAACGGGAGAAAAACCGTTTGTCGCTACGAAGGCACCGATGACATCAGCGTCGGGGTGGGAATATTGATATTCAAAGACGCTGCCAGCGAGCTGGAAAACATGATTCTCGTGAATAACCTTTTCCTTCGCCCAGCGCTTGCATTGAATCAGAATGACCTTTTTGCCGTGCTGCAAGATTAAATCCCGCCCCATGTCCTCTTTCTTCATTGTTGCGCCATAGTACCGGACGTGATAGCCGCGCGATTCGCAAAGGTAACCGATGTAGCGCTCGTATTCAATGCCGACTTCCCAGTTGGTCTTGCTGCGCCTGATATAGCGGTCAAGTGCAAGCTGGTACTTTTCGGCAGTTGGGAGATTGCTCCATTCGGTGGGCGACAGATAGTCGCGCATGACCGCCCGCTCGTCATCATCGGACGGGTCATCGGACACATATTTGAACGCGTCCATCGGCGGAACCTCTTTGAAGTCGAGCAGCCAAGGGAAAAGCGATTCGTAGAAATTCAACTGATATTCTGACCGCTTCGCGCGGAGACGCCATTCGCGTAGCTCACCATGAATGAGTTTGTCCACCTCTCCGGCCTTTTGGCCCGCCGGACGGTTTTTATTGCGAAGATGCAGCACCCATTTTTCATCAAACGACTGATACAGATCAGCATAGTAAGACGCAAGCCACGGTTGGGACTGCACGCGCTCAGCATATATACGGTTAAGAGCCTCGTTTTTCTCACTAAGCCGTCTTTCTGCACGGCGCATTTGGTTTTCATATTCGAGGCATTTAGAGCGAGCTTCTTCTACGATTTTTTGTTGCGCATCTTGCGTTTTTTCGATTTCAGACGCTCGAACCTCACGGGCGCGCTTGACTGCACCGTCTAATACTTCACATTCACTTTTGAGCCTGTCTCGTTGAAAGGACAGACCGACAATATCGCGCTGGGCGGCAGAAGTATCCGCACTTAAAAGCAATCCAGCCTCGAGAGCAAGCCGAATCATGTGTTTGCACGCCTGCCTGCGGTTGCGAAAATCCGGGCAATCACATTCGTAGAGCGTGGTGCGGTACGTCTCACCGCTCGAGGAATGAATGGACGCAGAGATATTAAAGGGAGATTCGATTCGCATTTCCTGCGTTAGCGCAGAAGTCAACCGCTCGTAAGGGAAGGGAACACCATGCAACGATGAGAAAGCGGGAGTGTTGGACAAATATGGACGATTCGCGACATCACGTACAGTTTCGACCGCTCGGGCGCGAACCTGGTCGTTGATGCGCTGCTCACGACTGTCTAAGTTACGCGATCGTATCCGCAAACTCTCTTCTATACGGCTTCGCCGGTCTTCAAGCGCACGTTCCCTGCCTTCAAAAGCAGAATCAAGAGAAGACTCCTTTTTCTTCAAATCGGCATCTTTTGCATCAACGGAACGCTCGCGGTCGGAAAGATACTTCTTTCGGGACGCGAGCGAGAATAACCATTTCGCCACAAATAGGGAAACTATCGTCCAGAGCCAGTAAGACGATAAGAATTCGTATAGACCCACAGCAATTCCTCTTTCACGCATTATTTCAACAGAAGACAGAGACACCATATCGGAAAAGCGGCGGTTTGTCAAATAAGAAGGGAAAGAGCAGCCGCATATAAGCGGCTGCTCTTTATGGTTAAATGAGGTAAGGGCCTCCATATTGGCTGATGATTGCCGCGGCGAGTTTGGGATTCGGATTTTTGATCTTGACCGGATACTGTAACTTTTTTTCATAGACAAACATTTACTTTTCTCCCTCCAGATCCCAGGGCCACGGATCGCTCAGCCACTTGAAACTACCCGGCGTCAGATCCGTTTTCAAAAGGGGCCCATACTGCTTTTCATAGGTCTCGCGCCCCTCGCGGCCAAGCTTGATATACGACCAGTAAAGGTTCAGCACCTCGGTATCCTCAGGGTGCGTGGTGAGATAAAGCCCAAGCTCGTCAATGGCAAAATCCAGTGCCATCAGCTCAGAAAGCGCCGGATTGACGGCAGGGAATTTCGTCTTCATCTGCGCGTGGAAGGGAAGGTTCAGCCCCGGAAACAGCGTGCCCGCCCGAAGCGCGTCCTGCTGGGAATAGCGCTCCGGATCGTTTTTCTGCATGGGGACATAGGGAAAAGCCAACGGCGCATAGCAGCCGTTCGGCAGCGAGCCCGTGCCGGACTCGGCGCGCATGGCTTTGTTGTCGTCCAAAGAAGTCTCCTCCTTGCAAAGAATTGGGCGTCTGCCCATCTCATCCTATGCGGCGGGAGAAAAAAGGGAAGCGGGGCTTTTCTTTTTGTTCAATGTCCTGTATAATGAAAGGCACATAAGGCCGCGCCGCGGGGCATAAATTGTTCCCGGGGTGAGGGAATTGTTTCTGGTTTTGGGAAGAAAGGCGCTCAGCGCCGCGTTTGCGCTGCTGCTCGTACTGTCGGCTCTTGCCGTCAGCTTTGCTCTGCCGCCAAAAGCAGTCCAAATAAGCGGCGCAGCGGCAGTAGGGAATACCGTCTGGGTCATCGATGCGGGACACGGCGGGGAAGACGGCGGCGCCGTCGGCGCGGACGGCAGCAGGGAAAGCGACATCAACCTCGCTATTGCCCGGCGGCTCGAAGGGCTGCTCATTTTTCTCGGAGAAGAAACGCGCATGACGCGCACCGATGACCGCTCGATTCACTCAGAAGGTGCCGCCACGCTGCGGGAAAAGAAGCGTTCCGACCTTAAAAACCGCGTCGCGCTCGTTAACGGCACGCAAGGTGCTATACTTGTCAGTATTCACCAGAACAGCCTTCCGTCGTCTAAAAGGACGCACGGTGCGCAGGTATTCTATGGAATAGAAGAGGGAAGCGCAGCGCTTGCGAACGCCGTGCAGCGCTTGCTCAACGAGACGGTCAACCTGGAAAATAAAAAAGCGGAAAAGAGCATCGATCCGTCGATCTATCTGATGAAAAATGTCACTGCGCCCGCGATTTTGATCGAGTGCGGTTTTTTGAGCAATGAGAATGAAACGGCGCTCTTAAAAAGCGCCGACTATCAGCAAAAGTTAGCGGTCGTAATCGCAACCGGCCTGTTGCGGACAGCGCAGTAAAGCAAAAGAGGTTTACAATATGGCAAAGGCAAAAAGCGTATTTTTCTGCACCGAATGCGGCAACGAAACGCCAAAATGGGCGGGCCGCTGCCCGAGCTGCGGCGCGTGGAACACGCTCGTGGAGCAAAGCGTCAGCGACACCGCCAAGCCGAAGGCAAGCGGGCGCAGCCGCTCACTGCGCGCGAAGGCGCGTCCCATCGGCGAGCTGGATACCGCGCAGGAGATTCGTTTTCCCACCGGCATGGGGGAGCTGGACCGCGTGCTGGGCGGGGGCGCCGTGCAGGGCTCGCTCGTGCTCGTCGGCGGCGCGCCGGGCATCGGAAAATCCACTTTGATGCTGCAAATCTGCGGAAAGCTGAGCGAAAATGCTAAGATCCTGTATGTTTCCGGCGAAGAATCGCCGCGTCAGCTCAAGCTGCGCGCCGACCGCCTTGGCGTACAGTCGGACAAGCTGTATGTCCTGTCGGAGACCTGCCTTGGCGATGTGTTGCAGTCCGTTGAAGAGGAAAAGCCGGACGTTCTGATCGTCGACTCCATTCAGACGCTCTATCAGGATTCACTGGAATCGCCCGCCGGCAGCGTGGCGCAGGTGCGCGCCTGTACGCTGGAACTGATGCAGCTTGCCAAAGGGGAGGGCATCACTGTTTTCGTCATTGGACACGTCAATAAGGAGGGTTCGATCGCAGGCCCGAAGGTATTGGAGCACATGGTCGACTGCGTGCTGTACTTCGAAGGCGAAGCACACATGAGCTACCGCATCCTGCGCGCAGCAAAAAACCGCTTCGGCGCGACGAACGAGATCGGTGTTTTCGAAATGCGCAGCGAGGGTCTTGTCGAAGTGCCAAATCCTTCGGAAATGCTGCTTTCCGGCCGCCCGGACGACGCACCCGGCACTTGCGTCACCTGCGTGATGGAAGGCCAGCGCCCTGTGCTGGCCGAGGTGCAGGCGCTGCTCGCGCCTGCGGCGCAATCCGTTTCGCGGCGGACGAGCAACGGCTTTGACTACAACCGCGCCGCCATGCTGATGGCGGTGCTCGAAAAGCGCGGTGCGCTCAAGGTATCCGGCTGCGACGCGTTTCTGAATGTCATCGGCGGACTCAGTGTGGATGAGCCGGCGGCAGACCTTGCCGCCGTGCTGGCGCTCGCGTCGAGTTATCTTGACAAGCCCATCGGCAACCACGTCGCCGCCATCGGCGAAGTCGGCCTCACGGGCGAGCTTCGCAGTGTGAACCACTTGAGCGAGCGGCTGAGCGAAGTACACCGCCTGGGCTTTGAGACCTGTATCATTCCAAAGCAGCGCAAGGATCAGATCCGCGCGCCGCAGGGTCTTGCGCTCATCGAAGCGCGCAACATCGCCGAAGCGATGCGCGCCATTGTACAGGCGTGAGCGCGCCGCAAGCAATGCAGTGCAACCAAAATCTGTACAAAGCGCATCACGATAATATCCCACACTCAGACAAGGAGGTTTGCGGCTGAAACGGTGTCAAAATACGCGTTTTCCGGGGAAGTGGTAAAATTCCCCTCCCCTGAATTGAACAAAATTTTTATTTTGTTCAATTATGTATGAAGGAAGAAACCGTCCATTCCCCCTGTCTTTTCAGCGCGCTTTGCGCACTGCGATCACGCGATCCTTTTGACATTCCATACAGTCACTTGACAACATGAACGACTATCGGCTCGAATCGCCGCCGATCCTGCGCGATTTTCTATCGTATCACGAGACCATCAAAGCACACTCGCAGAAAACGGTCGACGAATACTTCCTCGACCTTCGGAACTTTTTCCGCTATTTGAAGCAGTCGCGCGATCCCTCCCTGCGCGATCTTCCTCTTAGCGAGATCTCCATCATGGACGTGGATCTCGACTTTGTGAAAAACGTAACATTAACCGACATTTACGCCTACATGACCTATTTGAGCCGCGACCGCGTGCAGCACCAGAACAGCGACATATCCGATTACGGCTTAAATGCCGCGTCCAGAGCGCGAAAAATCGCGACAATTCGGTCTTTTTATAACTATTTAGTCAATAAGGCGCACCTTTTGGACACAAATCCCTGCAAGGATCTCGACTCCCCCAAGATTAAAAAAACGCTGCCGAAGTACCTGACGCTCGATGAAAGCGTGCAGCTTTTGCAGTCGGTCGACGGACAGAACCGCGAGCGCGACTACTGCATTCTGACGATCTTTCTGAACTGCGGGCTGCGCATTTCCGAGCTTTGCGGCCTTGATTTGCAGGACATTCAGGACGACGCACTGCGCGTGCTCGGCAAAGGCAACAAGGTGCGCATCGTCTACTTAAACGATGCCTGCAAGGACGCGCTCAATGGCTATCTCGCCGTGCGCCGCCCCATCTCCGGTCGCGATCACAATGCCCTCTTCCTCTCGTCGCGCAACGAGCGCATCAGCCGCTCGAGCGTCCACGCGCTCGTCAAAAAGCACCTGAGCGCCGCAGGGCTCGACGCTTCAGAATACTCCTCCCACAAGCTGCGCCACACGGCGGCAACACTGATGCTGCAAAACGGCGTGGACGTAAAAGCTGTGCAGGAGGTGCTCGGGCATGAGCATCTGAACACGACGGAGATCTATACGCACATCGATAACGATGCGCTGCGCGTTGCTGCAAAGGCAAATCCCTTGTCGCATGTAAAGATGAAAAAGAACAAGGAATCAAATTGACTTTCCCCGCCTGATCCGATATACTTATTTGTTGATGAAATGTATTTTTCAAGGAGGGTTTCCATGAATACCAAAGAGCTTTCCCCCATCTGCCGGCAGGTGCGGCGCGACATCATCACGATGACCGCCAACGCCGGCAGCGGCCACCCCGGCGGTTCGCTGTCCGCGGTGGAACTGATGACCAGCGTTTTCTTCAACCACATGCGCGTTGACCCCAAGAACCCGCACGATCCCAACCGTGATCGCTTCGTGCTCTCCAAGGGTCATGCCGCCCCCTGCTATTATGCGGTGCTCGCCGCCAAGGGCTTCATCTCCCGCGACGAGTACGCAAACTTCCGCCAGCTCCACTCCATCCTGCAGGGCCACCCTGACGCGAAGAAGGTCCCCGGTGTGGACGCTTCCACGGGTTCTCTCGGTCAGGGCGTGTCCATCGCTGTCGGCATGGCGCTCGGTGCCAAGCATCTCGGCAAGGATACGAAGGTCTTCGCCCTCGTCGGCGACGGTGAGAGCCAGGAGGGTCAGATCTGGGAGGCTTACATGGCCGCTGCGCACTATAAGCTCGACAACCTGACCGTCATCATCGACAACAACGGGCTCCAGATCGACGGCACGAATGATCAGGTCATGAGCCTTGGCGATCTTCCCGCCAAGCTGCGCGCCTTCGGCTTCGATCTCATCGAGCTGCCCGACGGCAATGATCTTGACGCCATCGAGGCAGCGCTCTCCAAGCCCACCATGCCCGGCAAGCCCAAGGCGATCCTCGCCCACACGGTCAAGGGCAAGGGCGTTTCGTTCATGGAAAATCAGGTCGGCTGGCACGGCAAGGCGCCCAACGCCGAGCAGCGCGAGCAGGCACTGAAGGAATTGGAGGACTGAGAATATGGCTGATAAAATTGCGACCCGTCAGGCTTACGGCGAAGCGCTGATCGAGCTGGTCGAAAAGAACGATAAGGTCGTCGTGCTCGACGCCGACCTCGCCAACGCCACGCAGACCTGCAAGGTCGCCAAGGCGCACCCCGAAAAATTCTACAACTGCGGCATTGCCGAGGCCAACATGGTCGACATCGCCGCCGGTATGTCCACGATGGGCCTCATCCCCTACTGCTCTTCGTTTGCGATGTTCGCGGCCGGCCGCGCCTATGAGCAGATCCGCAACAGCGTTGCCTACCCGCACTTCAACGTCAAGGTCTGCGCAACCCACGCGGGTGTCAGCGTCGGCGAGGACGGCGGCAGCCACCAGTGCATCGAGGACCTCGCGCTCATGCGCGCCATTCCCGGCATGACGGTCATCTGCCCCGCGGACGCCAACGAAGCCAAGGCCGCCACCATGGCCATCGCCGAGGTCGACGGCCCGGTCTACATGCGCCTTGCTCGTCTCGCCACTCCCGTTTTCGAGGGCGACATGGTCAAGCCCTTTGAGATCGGCAAGGCAAACGTCCTGCGCGAGGGCAAAGATGTTGCAATCTTCGCGACCGGCCTCATGGTCAACGAGTCCCTGATGGCCGCCGAGGCGCTCGCAAGCGATGGCATCGACGCTGCCGTCATCAATATCCACACCATCAAGCCCATCGACGCAGAGTGCGTGACGAAGTACGCCGAAAAATGCGGCAAGGTCATCACCGTTGAAGAGCACAGCGTCATCGGCGGCCTGGGCGACGCCGTGGCCGACGTGCTCATGGGCAAGGTCAACTGCAAGTTCCACAAGATCGGCGTGAACGACCGCTTCGGTCAGTCCGGCAAGGCGGCGGACGTGCTGCGCGAATACGGCCTGACGGCCGACCAGATCGCCGAGACCATCAAGGCAAACATCTGACAGGGCTGCCCTGCGCACCTGCCGCAAAAAGGAGACAAAGGCAACACTTTGTCTCCTTTTTCAAAAATTGCATGTTCCCCTCTTGCAAAATCCGATTCATGTGCTACAATACCAAATAGTCCCAAACGTACCAATCATTTGAAACAACTTTACTAAAAAAGGAGAAGATATTATGCCGCTCGTAACATCTACCGAAATGTTCAAAAAGGCCTATGACGGCGGATACGCCATCGGCGCGTTCAACGTCAACAATATGGAGATCGTGCAGGGTATCACCGAGGCCTGCCAGGAAGAGCACGCGCCCGTGATCCTGCAGGTCAGCAAGGGCGCCCGCGCCTACGCGAACCACACCTACCTCGTCAAGCTCGTGGAAGCTGCTGTCGAGTGCTGCCCCGATATCCCCATCGTGCTGCACCTTGACCACGGCCCGGACTTCGAGACCTGCAAGTCCTGCATCGACGGCGGCTTTACCTCCGTGATGATCGACGCCTCCTCCAAGCCCTTTGCCGAAAACATTGAGATTACGAAGAAAGTCGTCGAATACGCGCACGACCACGGCGTTGTGGTCGAGGCCGAGCTCGGCACGCTCGCCGGCATCGAGGATGAGGTCAAGGTCGCCGCGCACGAGGCGTCCTACACCCATCCCGAAGAAGTCGAGGAATTCGTCTCCAAGACCGGCTGCGACTCCCTCGCCATCGCCATCGGCACGAGCCACGGCGCTTACAAGTTCAAGCCCGAGCAGTGCACGATGAACGAGCAGGGCATCCTTGTTCCTCCCCCGCTGCGCTTCGACGTGCTGGAGGAAGTCTCCAAGCGCCTGCCCGGCTTCCCCATCGTGCTGCACGGCTCTTCTTCCGTCCCGCAGGAGTACGTCAAGATGATCAACGAGCACGGCGGCAAGATGCCCAACGCCATCGGTGTGCCCGAGGAGCAGCTGCGTCAGGCCGCAAAGCTCGCCGTCTGCAAGATCAACATCGACTCTGACCTGCGCCTCGCCATGACCGGCACCGTGCGTGCTTTCCTCGATGAGCACCCCGACAAGTTCGACCCGCGCGAGTATCTCAAGCCCGCCCGCGCCAACATCAAGGAACTGGTGCGCCATAAGCTCATCGACGTGCTTGGCTGCGCCGGCAAGGCTTAAAAAAGGAGAAACGATATGAGTGAATTGAAAGGCGCGTGCATCATCGGCCAGTCCGGCGGCCCGACCTCCGTCATCAACGCAAGCGCTTACGGCGTGATCCGCACGGCGCTCGATTCCGGCAGCATCACGAATGTCTACGGCGCAGAGCACGGCATCAAGGGCGTGCTGGCCGACAGACTCTTTGATATGAGTCAGGAGGACCCGAAGGAGCTGGAGCTTCTCAAGTATACCCCCTCCTCCGCCCTCGGTTCCTGCCGCTACAAAATGAAGGATCCCGACGAGGACGACACGGACTACAAGCGCATTCTCGAGGTCTTCAAGAAGCATGACGTCCGCTACTTTTTCTACAATGGCGGCAACGACTCGATGGACACCTGTAACAAGATCTCCAAGTACATGCAGAAGGTCGGCTACGAGTGCCGCGTGATGGGCGTGCCCAAGACGATCGACAACGACCTCTACGGCACCGACCACTGCCCCGGCTACGCCAGCGCCGCCAAGTACATTGCGACGAGCCTGATGGAGGTCTATCAGGACGCGCATGTCTACGACACGGGCATGATCTGCATTGTCGAGATCATGGGCCGCCACGCCGGTTGGCTGACTGCCGCCGCCGCGCTTGCAACGAAGTACGGCGCAGGCCCCGATCTCATCTACCTGCCGGAGACCGATTTTGACATGGATTCCTTCCTTTCAGACGTTGAGCGCGTCTACAAGGGGACCGGCAGCTGCATGGTCGCCGTGTCCGAGGGTATCCACTATGCCGACGGCAGCTTTGTTTCCGAGGCCAAGACCAGCGCGACGGACGGCTTTGGCCACGCGCAGCTCGGCGGCCTTGCGGCGCTGCTTGCGAGCATCGTGAAGGAAAAGACCGGCGCGAAGGTGCGCGGCATCGAGCTTTCGCTGCTCCAGCGCTGCGGCGCGCACCTGGCCTCCGAGACCGACATTGAAGAGGCCGTTATGGCGGGCCGCGCCGCGGTGGAGAACGCCGTCGCGGGCATCACGGATAAGATGGTCGCCTTTGAGCGCGAGACCGTGAACGGTCACTACGCCTGCAAGACGAAGCTCCTTCCGCTCACGTCCGTTGCAAACTATGAAAAGAAGATCCCGCTCGAGTGGATCAACGATACTCACAACGGCGTCAAGCAGGAGCTCATCGACTATGTGCTGCCCCTCATTCAGGGCGAGCCGAAACTCCCGAAGGAGGATTCCCTCCCCCGTTTCGCCAAGCTCAAAAAGGTGCTGGCCAAGTAAGATTTTCAATAAAAAAGGAACCGATTCATAAAGAATCGGTTCCTTTTTTCTGTTTCACGCATTCCACTTATTCAGCGGTAAACCACTCGCCGAGAATATCCGTGGTAAACGGCAGCGTCGTGCGCGTCCGCCTTCTCCTACATGATAAGCTGCGGGGTGCGGCTTGCTAAAATGATGCTGACAAGCGCCGCTGCCACCAGCAGCGGCAGCGCGATCTTTCGGCTCATATTCTCTTCCTCCTGTTATCCTTCTTTATAGAATAGCATAACAGTGGGCGGCGGAAATGACAAGTTACAAAGCGATGACATTCCGGTTACAGAAATGTAACAAAGAGAGAGGAAGGTCCTCTCTCTTTGTTTTTTATAGAATGATGCAGATGAGACCGCCGGTGCCCTCGTTGATGATGCGCTCGAGCGTCTGGCGGAGCTTGAGCCGCGCATCCTCCGGCATGTGCTTGAGCTTTGCCTGCAAGTCTTCGTTCACGATCTCATGGAAACTGCGGCCAAAGATATTGGACTGCCAGATCTTCGTCGTGTCGCCCTCAAACTCCTGCAAGAGATAATTGACCATGTCCTCGCTCTGCTTTTCGTTGCCGACGATGGGCGAAACCGTCGTTTCGATGTCGGCGCGAATGATGTGCAGGCTCGGCGCGCTCGCCTTGAGCCGCACGCCGTAACGACCGCCCTGCTTCATGATCTCCGGCTCTTCGAGGTTCAACTCATCGACGGTCGGGACGACGATGCCGTAGCCGCTCTCGCGCGCATCGGCAACCGCCTGCGCCACCTTGTCATACTCCGCCTTGACCGCTGAAAGCTCGGTGAGAAGGCTCAAAAGGTCGCCGTCGTCCTTCACGTCAAAACCCGACTGTTCGCTGAGCGTCTGGTAGAACAGTGTGCGCGGGAGCTGCAATTCCGCCGCGGCAACACCTGTGCCGAGTTGAATGGAAGTAATGCGAGCGCTGCTGACATTCTCGCAGTCGCCAATGGCGCCGATTGCCCCCTGCACCTCGCGGATACAATGGAGCGCGCCCGTGTTTTCCCGAATGGCCTGATAGAGCCCGCTTTTGATCGGGTGGTCGTCGCTCAGCGCCTCGACCCACGGCGGAATAAAAAGATCAAGCTCACAGAGCGGGAACTCGTAGAGAATGGCCTTGAGGATCTGTCCCACCACCGCATCGTCGAGCGTCAGGCAGTTTACCGGCAGGCACGTCACACCATAGCGTGAAGCAATATCCCTTGCCATCGCTTGCACGCGCTCGCTTTCCGGATCCACTGCATTGAGCAGGACGAGGAAGGGCTTGCCGATCTCCTGCAACTCGCGGATCACGCGTCCCTCGGCCTCTATGTAGTCCTCGCGGGGAATGTCGGTAATGCTGCCATCGGTCGTCACCACAACGCCGATGGTCGAATGTTCACGGATCACGCGCGTGGTACCAAGCTCCGCCGCCTCGCTCATCGTTACCTCGCGGTCGAGCCACGGCGTTGAGACCATGCGGGGGCTTTCCCCCTCCATCTGTCCCGTCGCGCCGGGGATCATATAGCCCACACAGTCGATGAGCCGCACCGAGCAGCTGCTGCCCTCGTCAAGCGCGATGTCAACGGCCTCTTCCGGCACGAATTTCGGCTCCGCCGTCATCACCATGCGGCCGCTGCCGCTCTGCGGCAGCTCATCTTTCGCCCGCTCGCGGCGGTAGACATTGTCGATATTCGGAATGACCTGCGTTTCCATGAAGCGCTTGATAAACGTCGACTTGCCCGCGCGCACAGGGCCGACCACGCCGATGTAGATGTCCCCCGCCGTGCGGGTGGAAATATCCTGATAGATCTCCGTATTCATACTCATACCCTCTTCCTCCGTTCCTCAGCGCCTGCGCGGGATCAGCAGGAGCTTCCCGCTCACCGCGGTCGGTTCCTCTTTGAGCTCATTGGCAGCAAGAATGGCCTCGACCGTCGTGCGGTACCGCTTGGCAATATCCCACAGCCGTTCCCCCGGCTTCATTGCCCGCAGTACGAGCGACGGAACGTTTTTCTCCTTTTTCTCACATTCCTCCGCCTGCAAGGACTGGAGACAGGGGTAAGACGGCATCTCCACTACACTGACGGCAAAGGTCACAGGAAAACGCAGCTCCACGCCGTCCGCGCCGACAGATGCGGCGATCTCACCGGCATACACATCCTGCACCCGCGCCTGACCGGCGAGCGGCAGATCGGTTTCAAGCAGCACCTCGCTCCGCCGCTCCGAGAGCAGCGGCACGGCATTTTCGTCAAGATACAGCACACGCAGATTGGCCGTTGCGCGCAGCGCCGAGGACGCGCCGGAGTCGCTGACGCCAGCACTGCTGAAGATCACGTCTGCGGCAAGCACATTCTGCACCTCTGCGCCCGTTTCGATCTTTTCACGCACGAGCTGCTCGCGCAGCACCGGTGCTGCGCTGTCGCACAGCTCGACCGTTTCCGTCTTTGCGTTCAGCTCATACGCCGTGCTGTAAAGGTCTGTAACACAGCAGACGCTGCGCGTTTCGCGCACTGCCGCAAAGGCGCTGATCGTCAGCCGCAGCGAAACGGTGCGGTAATTATCCGGTTCACTCTCGCCGCCGACATGGATCTCCGCGCCCGTCAGGCGCAGCGACGCGCGCACTGTTGTTTCCCCCTCCTCCTCGGAAAGGCCGTCGAGGATCTGCGAAAACGGCAGTTCGCCGCTCAAGGAGGCGAGGTTTCCGCCCTCATCGAGATATACAGCGTCCAGACGGGCAATGCCCTTGAGCACGATCTTGTTGCCGATCTCCTTGCAGTCGGTCGTGCGCAGCACGCATTTGCTGCGCAGCAGCTCACGGATCGGCTCCTTTGTGCCGGAGAGCATCACCTCATCGGCGAAGGTAAAATCCTTTTCCCGAACGGCACGGATCACGGTGATCTCTTTCTTCTCGCACAGCGTTTCGATCTTGTAAGCCTCCTGCTCCTTTACGCCGCTGCATACGCTCAGCGACGCAGGTACGTACGGTGTGAGCGCCAGTTCCACATTCACGCGCGTGAAGATCTTGCGCGGGTTGAGCATGCGCACCTCGCATGAGCAGAGCCTGCCCTCCAAACAGCAGTCTGTGCCGCTTGAAAGCGCGCGCCCCTCGATCATTTCCTCGAGCGGCAGGGAATACTCAAACGATTTCATTCCCTGCGTGTCCTCCGCCACATACAAAAGCGTCATGCGGATCGTGCCTGACACCTGTGCTTTTCCGTCTGTGATCTCGCGGCTGCGCAGGAAAAGGCACCCGCTCGCATCCACGATGCGGGCAATATCCGGCAGATAGTCCGGTACGATGGTTTCCGTCGTTTCCTCACGGTTTTCGCTCAACTGCGGCAGCGCCTGATAACAGGCAAACTGCTCTTTTTTCAATTCCAGTTCCATTGCAGTCCTCTCCTTCGGCTAAGTGGTTACTGCACTCTATGCGTAGTGGACGCGCGTTATGCGCCTTCTCTGACGCCAAACATGCGCCGCAGCAGCGACGAGAGAGCCTTCGGTGATTTCCAGACGATGATCTTCATGCTTTTCCCTCCTAAAATCTGCGCAAACAGCCAAGCCCACAAAGAATGAGAAGAAATGCGACCAGAAACATCAGCGCCCCCACCGGAAAAACAGCCGTGATAAAAATGCCGAGCCCCAGCGCCAATGCACACAGCCCCACGCAGCGCCACGGGCCGGACGGCGGGCGCGGCGGCGGATTCGGAACCATGCTTCTCCCCCCTCTCCCGGCGTTCGCCTGCTCCATTCTATACAAAAGCGCGCAATGTGTTCCCGCTCTATCACGGCAAAGCGCCAAACTTTTCCGTAGGGCTTTGCGCAATACTTGACAATTTCCCCGCCCCGTATAGTATAAGAATTACTTGACTTTATCGCGGCTCTGCGGGCGTGTTCCGCATCGGCCGCAGCGGAAAGGACGGTACCCCTATGCAGCAAATGAGCAGCAGAAACCAGCATTTTACCGACTCCGTCATTCGCAGAATGACGCGCATCTCCAATGAGAGCGGCGCGATCAACCTGGCGCAGGGCTTTCCCGATTTTGACCCGCCCAAGGAGATGACGGATCGCCTTGAGGTGGTCAGCCACGAAGGCCCCCACCAGTACCCCATCACGATGGGTGCGCCGAACTTCCGTCAGGCCATCGCGCGCAAGTGCGGCCATTTTATGGGCCGCACCATTGACCCTGAGACCGAGATCGTCGCCACCATCGGTTCGACCGAAGCCATGGTCGACACGCTCTTCGCCCTGACCGATCCGGGCGACCGCGTTGTGATGTTCTCCCCGTTTTTTGAAAATTACCGCGCTCAGACCATCATGGCAGGCTGCGAGCCGGTCTTTATCCCCCTGAACCCGCCGACGTTCTCCTTCGACCCGAACGTACTGGAGGACGCCTTCCGCGGCGGTGCAAAGGCCATCATCATCTGCAACCCCTCGAACCCCTGCGGCAAGGTCTTCACCGAGGAAGAGCTCAGGATCATTGCCGAGCTTTGCGTCCGCTACGATGTTTACGCCATCATGGACGAGGTGTATGAGCATATCATCTACGATGGCCGCAAGCACGTTTATATGAACAGCCTCCCCGGCATGTGGGAACGCACAGTGTCCTGCTCCTCGCTTTCCAAGACCTATTCCATCACCGGCTGGCGACTCGGCTACGCCATCGCGCCGGAGCCGATCATGACGCGTATCCGCCAGTATCACGATTTCACCACCGTCGGCTGCCCGTCCCCGCTGATGGAGGCCGCGGTCGTGGGACTCAATATGCCGCTAAGCTACTACGATGAATTCGGCGCGCACTATGCACACATGAAGAAGATCTTCACCGATGGCATGCGTAATATCGGCATTCCCTTCACCGATCCCGAAGGCACATACTTCGTACTGGCCGATATTTCTCCGTACCTCAAAAAGGGGCAGAGCGATGTTGACTTCTGCGAGCAGCTCGCACGCAAGGTCGGCGTCGGTTCGGTGCCGGGAAGCTCCTTCTTCAGCGAGCCGATCAACAACATCATCCGCCTGCACTTCGCCAAAAAAGATGAAACACTGTACGCGGCGCTCGACCGGCTGAGCCATATCAAAGACCTGATGTAAGACATTGATACGAAAAAAACTCTGTTCCGATCGGAACAGAGTTTTTTCTATACAGTGATTTTGCTTTACAGCAATGATTCCATGCTGATTTGCTGGTCATCGGCAGGAGCAGCGTTCGTTTCCCCATCCGGCCCGCCGAAGCGAGAGATGAACGCTTCCTCGGAAAGCACCGGAACGCCCAGCTCCTTGGCCTTCTTCGCCTTTGATGAGCCGGACTCCCCGTCGTTGCTGACGAGATACGACGTTTTTCCCGAGACGCTGCCTGCGACCTTGCCGCCCTGCCGCTCGACATAGGCCTTGAAGTCATCGCGGTTTTTGAAGGTGTGCACGTCGCCCGTAATGACAAAGGTAAGTCCTTTACAAGTCCCGTCGTTTGCGACTTTTGGTGCAACCTCATCCACGAGAAGTTCATGCATCAGACGCTCGAAAAGCGCGCGATTCCCCTCGTCTGCAAACCAGTTCAAAAGCGCGTTCGATCTTTCCACGCCGATGCCGTCTACATCCTCAAAGCCCTCGCCGCTCTCGATACGCGCAAGGAAGCCCTTCGTGCCGAGTGCCGCAATGAGCTTTTTGCCCGCATCTGTGCCGATGTTCGGAATGCAGAGCGCAAAGATGAGGTGCACGGGATCGACCTTACGACTCTTTTCGATGGCCGTCATCAGGTTGGCGCAGGATTTTTCGCCAAAGCCCTCGAACGTGACGATCTCGCCTGCGTGATCACTCAGGTGGTAGAGATCTGAAAAATCGCGCAGGTATCCACGGTTGACAAACTCGTGCAGCGTCTGCACAGAAAGACCGTCAATATCAAGACCCGCCTTGCTCGCAAAACGAACAAAGCGCTTTAGGTGCTTGGCAGGACAGTTTGCATCGGTGCAGCGCAGCGTCTTTACGCCGCTCACCGGGCTGACGCGTACCTCGGTCGCCGCGCCGCAAACGGGGCAGGCGCTCGGGACCTCGTAACTCCCCTCCGCACGCACGACCGCGATGCACTTCGGAATGATCTTATTTGCTTTGATGACACGCAATTTCGTCTTCCTGTCCGCGCCGATGCCGAGGCGCTCGAGCTCGCTCACGTTGCAAAGAGAGGCCCGCGAAACGGTCGTACCCTCAAGCTGCACAGGATCAAAGACCGCAACAGGTGTGATGGTCGACGCCGCGCACGACCATTCGATATGGTCGAGCACGGTCTCAGCGGATACGTCCGCCCACTTGTAGGCAAGACCTGCGCGCGTGGCGTGGTGCCCCGTCACGCTGCCGGTCGCGGCGTAGTCGGTATCGTCATAGGTGATGACAAGGCCATCAACAGGAATGCCCATCTCGCCGGAATCGACCTTCTTCGTCCAGCGCGCAATGGCGTCCGGCAGATGCACCGCGTCCGTTTCCTCGCGCTCGACGGTCGTAAAGCCCAGCCGATCGAGGTAGTCCATGCGCGCGCCCCAGGAGCGGAGCTCCTCGTCTGTGTGGACGAGCGTGAAAGCGTTGAAGGTCACATTGCGCTCACATACTTTGTCGAGATTCGTCTTGTCGAGTGCCAGCGTGCCGGCGGCAAGGTTGCGGGGATTCGCGTATCGGTCGTCCGCGTCCTCAAGCGTATCGTTGATGGCCTCAAAATCCGCGTAGGAGATGGTTGCCTCACCGCGCACAACAAGGTGTCCCTTGTCCGCGATCTTCGCGGGAATGCCGCGGATCGCAGCGGCCATATAGGTGATGTTCGTGCCGACGGTGCCGTTGCCGCGCGTCAGAACGCGCGTGAGCTTCCCGCCGTCGTAGGTCGCAACAAGGGTAGAGCCGTCGAGCTTCCACGAAAGCCAGATCGCGCGCTCTCCCGCCCAGTCCTGCAATTCCGCTACCTTTTTCGTCTTGGCGAGCGAAAGCGCGGGGTATTCGTGCGCTTCCTTCTCCCCCTCGCCGTCCATTTCGTTCCCGGAATGGCTCGTCACCTGCGTGGGACTGTCGGGCCGGACGTAGCCGGTCTCTTTTTCAAGAGCGGTCAGCTCGTCAAAAAGAGCGTCCCACTCGTAGTTCGTCATCTGCTCCTCCTGCCCGCCGTAGTAAGCGTCGGAGGCGGCATTCAGCCGTGTTACGATCTCGTCGATCCGGATATTTTTGTCCATAGTGCGTTCCCTCTCTCCGGCGGTGCGCAAAAGGCAGTCAGCCGTTGTTCATGATGTAATCTTCCGCGTTCTGCTCCATGTCCTCGCCATTGCTGAAATAGGTGTAATTGTCCGGCACGGAGCCGACGATAACGGTCTCCGCCACGGAATAAGTGTTGCTGAGCTTTGTTGTCGTGGAAAATCCGGGCAGCAAAATGCTGACATAGACGTCCACCACAAGATAGATCTGGTGCTTGGTCTGGTTGATGCCCGCCGACGTGAACGTATTTTCAAAATGCGCGCTCGACGAGCCGACCGACTGCATCCGCACCCGAATGAGCGGCCCGCGCCCCGAGAGAAACGGTGAGCCGAGCAGTGTGCCGACCGGCACGGAAAGCTCCTTGGTCGTCACCTCGGAGAGCTTTTCCAGCACCTCGTCGATGATGGCGGATTGCAGGCGGTTGCATTCCGCCATGTTGCTCTTGACCGCCGTGATCCTGCCCTCATTGTCTTTTTCAAAGGAAATGAGCTGATCGTAATCCACGCCGCCGCTGTAGATCGTTTCATTCACGGCGGCGCTGACGATACCGTTGACCGTATTCGACACCCGCGCCGTTGCAAGCGACGTGAGCACGGGCTTTAAGTGCGTCATCGCAACGACGGTGAGCGCCAACAGTACTGCCAGCAAAATGAGCGCCAACAGCAGCGCGCGTTTTTTGCCAGAAAGCAGCTTTCGCCTTCGCATCGGCTCCACCTCGATTCGATGAAGCCTATGACAGCACAGCTTTTCCCTATTCCGGCAGCGCCATCACAAGCTTTTTGAAGGCTTTCCCGCGCTCCATAAAGTTCGTAAAGCAGTCGAATGCCGCACACGCGGGCGAAAGTGTCACAATATCGCCCGTTCCGGCACGTTCGTAAGCGGTCTGTACGCAGGCGGCAAGATCCGCGCAGCGCACGATCTCGGGAAGATCCTCCTCGCGCGCGTTCTCGCGCAGCGCCTTTTCGATGGCGTCTGCCGTCGCGCCGCACAGGATCAGCAGCTTGACATGCTGCACCACTTCCGGTGCAAGGGGTGCAAAGGAGATATGCTTATCATATCCTCCCGCGATCAGAATGACCTTTTCATCAAACGCGCGCAGCCCCGCGATGGTGCGCGTGGGACTTGTGGCAATGGAATCGTTATACCACTTCGCGCCGTGCAGCGTGCGCACATATTCGATGCGGTGCTCCACGCCCGCAAAGCTGCGCGCAGTCTTTTTCATCACATTATAAGGTACGATGCCGTCCAGCGCCGTCACAGCGGCAAGATAATTTTCGACGTTGTGCAGCCCCGGCAGGCGAATATCCGAAGCGCGCATGACCTCTTCCTCATGTCCGTTATGACGCAGAACGATCGCGTCACCGCGCAGAAACGCGCCGTCCGCGACCGCTTCGCGGCGGCTGAAAAGGCGCGTGTGCGCTTGGGACTTTTCAGAAAGCGCGCGCGTGATGTCGTTATCCTCATTAAAGATGGCGATGTCGTCCGCACTCTGATGGAGATAGATGTTCTCCTTCGCCGCAATATACTCTGCCATATCGCGGTGCATATCGAGGTGGTTCGGCGCAAGGTTGGTCATCACCGCGATGTGCGGCGAGCGCTTCATATCCAGCAGCTGGAACGACGAGAGCTCAACGACCGCAACATCGTCGCGCTTCATCTTCTCCGCGTCGCACAGCAGCGGGTGGCCGATGTTGCCGCCGAGGTAGACTGTCTTCCCCGCCGCGCGCAGCATTTCTGCAATGATGCTCGTGGTGGTGGTCTTGCCGTCGCTGCCCGTCACGCCGATGATCGTGCAGGGGCAGACCTCGAAAAAGATCTCCATCTCCGACGTCACGATGCTGCCGCGTGATCTCGCTTCGAGCAGCGCCGGAACGTCCGGCCGCATGCCCGGCGTGCGAAAGACAACGTCCGCGCGCAGATCGTCAAGATATGCCTCGCCCAGATGCAGCTGCGCGCCCAGTGCTTCCAGCTGCGGCGCACGCTCGCCAAGCGCCTCGCGGCTCTTTTTGTCGCAGGCGATGACCTGCACGCCGCTGCGGCACAAAAGCTCGATGAGCGGCGTGTTGCTCACGCCGATGCCGAGCACCGCTGCTGTTTTTCCCCGCAGGGAAGCTAAATAGTCCTGTATCGTCATGGCTTTTTGTCCTTTCGCCAAACATGCAAAATCATTATATAGTATAGCGCAGGCCGGAAAAAATAGCAATGGAATTTCCGTTGACAAGCTCCGCCCGATGGGCTAAAATAGTTGTGCGAGTATAACAGACAGTCGCGCGGCGAAGCCGAAAGGCTCGCTGTGAGGAAAGTCCGGGCTCCATAGGGCAAGGATAACGGGTAACGCCCGCCCAGAGCGATCTGAGGAAAAGTGCAACAGAAATAGACTACCTGCGCACTTTGTCTTTCCGGGTTTGCAGCCAAAGCGCAAGCGGTCTCACCGCTTACGCCTGTCCCTCCGGCGTGATGGAGGCAGAACGTGCAGACCGGGAAAGGCAAAGTGCTGCGGGAAAAGGTGGAAAGGTGCGGTAAGAGCGCACCCGTCGGCTCGAGAGTGTCCGATGCTGTAAACTCTATCCGGAGCAACACCGGTATGGGAGCAATAAGGCTTGCCCGGCCGCTCCCGGGGTGGCTAAAGCGCCGCGGCAACACGGCGCGTAGATAGATGACTGTCAAATACAGAACCCGGCTTACAGTTATGCTCGTGCAAAATATGAGAGGGACGGCGTGATTCGCCGTCCCTCTCGTCTTTTTCTGATCAAAAGAGTCCGGCAGGTGACTTTCCTGCCGGACTCTCTTTTTATTTATTCAACTTCCTTCTTGCCAATGCGGATGAGGCGCACGATCACGGGGCTGAGCACTGCGTTGAACAGCAGCTCAAAGATGAAGTTCGCGCCCACAAGGCCGAGGATCATGAACTGGCCAACATTTGCACCAAGACCCGCCGCGTCTGCCCAGACGCTGATGGTCTCCATGAAGAAGAGCAGGCAGCCGATCAGGAACACGCCGGTATTGACCACTGGGCAGGTCACAGCAGCCAGCACCACGGCAAGCGTGCGGTTCTTGCTCTCAAGCGCCTTGTAGACAACGCCGGAGAGGAAGCCCGCCAACGCACCCTTGACAAGCACCGTCAGGATCGTGCCAAGCGCATTGACACCCAGAAATGCCGCCGCATCTCCGCTCACCAGGACGACCACGCCAAAGACAAAGCCAAGCCACGCGCCAGCACCTGCGCCGTAGAGCGCCGCACCGATCACGACCGGCACCAGCACCAGCGAAACGCTGAACGTGCCGAACTTGATGAAGCTGCCGAGAAGCTGCAGCACAATGACGATCGCCGTAAACAGGCCGAGGCCGACGATCTTCTGCGTGTTGTTGTTCTTACTCATAAGATTCTCCTTTCACCCAGACGTCCTGCGCATGGGGCCATACAGCAGGAGCGCGCCGCGGAATCTTCTCCTCGCAGCGCACCTTGTTTTTCTGCCGAAAACGGACGTCCGACGTGCCGAGTTATAATACCAAACAACGGGAATAATTTCAAGTGGAATATTTATATATTTTTATAACATATCCATATAAGTCAGGCGGCAAAAAAGAGCTTGAGAAAATCTTCTCAAGCTCTTTTTTTCGGTTATGCATGTCACAACAGAAGCTGCCATATACACCGCAGCAGAACAAACGAATGTCACAACTGCGCACTCTTCCCTGCTGAAAAAGTCAGCATTTGCAAGGGATTTTAGTCCTGGTCCCAGTTGTGGTAGGTGTTCTGGACGTCCTCGTTATCCTCGAGCATGTCAAGCAGCTTTTCCATGTTCTTGATGTCCTCGTCGCTCTCGAGCTTGACGTAGGTCTGCGGGACAAGGCTGATGTCCGCGCTGACAAACGCATAATTCTTCTCCTCGAGCGCCTTGACCACATCGTTGAACGCATCGGGATCGGTCGTGATCTCGAAAACGTTGTCCTCGGCATTGAAGTCGTCGGCACCGGCGTCAAGCGCGTCCATCATCACAGCATCTTCATCGTAGTCGCCGTCCTCATTGTCGATGATGATCACGCCCTTGCGGTCGAACGACCAGCTGACGCAGCCCTGCGCGCCCATGCCCTTGCCGTACTTATCGAAGTAGTGGCGGACCTCCGGCGCGGTGCGCTGGCGGTTGTCGGTCAGTGCCTCGACGATGACGGCCACGCCGCCGGGGCCGTAGCCCTCGTAGGTGACGGACTCGTAGTTGTCGGTGTTGCCCGAGCCGAGCGCCTTGTCGATGGTGCGCTTGATGTTGTCGTTGGGCATGTTGGCAGCCTTCGCCTTGGCGATGACAGTCGCGAGACGGGAGTTATTATTGGGGTCGCCCGAGCCGCCCTGCTTAACGGCAACGATGATCTCCTTGGCGATCTTGGTGAAGGCGGCGCTGCGCTTGGCGTCAGCCGCACCCTTCGTCTTTTGGATATTGTGCCACTTGGAATGTCCGGACATGATGTGATCTCTCCTTACAGATAATATTGGATGGCATCTCGGTGAGACGCCGATATGACGGTTTTGATCTCCGGGAAGTGCTCTTCCAGATATGCCTTGATCGCCGGGCAAACGACGTTCTCCGTCGGAAAATGCCCCGCGTCGATCAGGTTCAGCCCCTGCGTATCCAGAAAATCGTTGTAGCGCAGATCGCTCGTTACAAACGTATCGCAGCCCTGCGCAATGGCCTGCGGGATGTATTCGCCGCACGCGCCGCCGCCGACGGCCACGCGGTGTACCCGCCCGCTGCCGCAGCGATATCGCAAGCCGCTGCAACTAAGTGATTCTATCACATCTCGCAGGAACTCTTCAAGCCCTTTTTCGCAGGAAAGTGTGCCAATTCGGCCGATTTTTTCGTCATTGAGCAAAAAAACATCGTTCAGGCCGAGTTTTTTCGCCAGGCAGTCGTTCACGCCGCCGTCCGCGGCGTCCAGATTCGTGTGCATGCAGATAGCGGAAATGTCGTTTTTCACAAGCGTCGTCAAAAGGCCGCCGAGGCGCGTATCGCTGCGCAGGGTCTGCATTTCGCGCTCGTGCCAGCGAACGTTCATCACCGGGTGGTGCGACACGATGAGCTGTGCGCCGAGGTCAATGGCCTCCTGCACCACGCGCTCGGTAATATCAAGTGAGACAAGAATGCGCTCGACCTCCCGCTCGGGATCACCGACAAGATGGCCGACATTGTCCCAGTCCATCGCGCTCTCGCGCGGCGCCCAGGCAAAAAGACTCTGCTCCACTTCACATACGGTTGCCATGCTCCCACTCCCCTTTCCGCTTCCCGATCTCCTCAATGAGACCTTGCAAACGCGCCATGCGCGCGTCCCTGTCTGAAAGCGACGAAACGGCAAGCCCGTCCCTCGCTCGCTCAAGCTTTGCAAGATGCTGCGAAAGATATTCCCCATACAGCGGATCGTCGCGCAGCAAAATACCGGTCAGCGCGTCCGCTTCGCTCAGCGCGCTCGCTTCCCCGCCGGTAACGCGAAAGACAACATAAAGCTGCTCCTTGTCGCGCACGAGTTTCTCCTCCAGAAAGCGATAGCCGCTCTCACAGAGCCAGCGGCGCAGGAGATCCACCTTCGTCTGTGGCTGCAAGATGAGCGTATGCGTGCCGTCGCGCGTCCACGGCGCGGCTTCCAGAATGCCGATGATCGTTTCTCCGCCCATGCCGGCGATGGCAACCGTGTCGCACTCTTCACTCCCGATCTTTGCAAGCCCAGGACAGAGGCGGAAGTCGATGCACGCCGTCACACCGTACTCCGCAGCCGTCGCGCGCGCGTGGTCAAGCGGCAGCGCGTTGATGTCCGACGCGATGGCGCTTTCCATTCGTCCGTGCTGCAAGAGCCAGACCGGAAGATAACCATGGTCGGTGCCGACATCGACAAGCCGCGCGCCCTGCGGCACAAGATCTGCGAGGCATTGCAGCCGCGGCTGAAGCTGTAATTCTTTTTTCTCCACTGATCCTGTCTCCTTTTGCTGAGCGAATAAGACGCATACGGAAAAACCGTATGCGTCCTTTTCTTATTCCTTGACGGGCTTGTTGGCCTCTTCATTCACGAGAGCCAGCAGCTTGTCCACATCAATGCCATGGACCATGCAGGCCTCTTCCACCGTTTCGCCGCGGGAGCTGGGGCAGCCCAGGCAGTGCATACCGATCGACAGGAAGATCGGCGCCGTGTGCGGCGCAACGTCCAGAATGTCGCCGATGATGGTATCGCGCGTAATTTCGATCATTTCGATTCACCTCCGTGAAAATTGCTGAAGATAGTTTATCCCATTTTTCGCACTTTTTCAATAGGAAATGAGAAAAAAGGAAAAGGAAGCAAACACAAACTGTGAAAAGGCCGGCATAAAAAAGGAAAGTGTCCGCTTTTGCGGACACTTTCCGAATCAGCAGTTACAAGAACTTACTGCTCAGCGCGCATCTTGGCGAAGCACTCGCTGCAGTAGACAGGACGGTCGGACTTGGGCTCGAAGGGAACCTTGGCCTCGCCGCCGCAAGCTGCGCAGACTGCGGTGAAGTACTCACGGGGGCCACGGGCGGCGTTCTTGCGAGCGTCGCGGCAGGCCTTGCAGCGCTGGGGCTCGTTCTGGAAGCCGCGCTCCGCGTAGAACTCCTGCTCACCGGCAGTGAACACGAACTCGTTGCCGCACTCTTTGCAAACTAAAGTCTTGTCTTCGTACATGATTTTACCCTCTCTTTGAATCAGAAAAAAATATATGCGTTCAGCGTTTGCTGATATCGCCGGAAGAAATGTGCTGTGCAGCCTTGCGACGGACGCGCTGCACGGCGTTGTCCACCGATTTTGGGGACTTGCCAACGGCCTTTGCGATCTCGCGACAGGAAAGGCCCTCCAAATAGTACCCTAAGATCTTCGCCTCGAACTCGGACAACTGCTTGCGGGTACTCTCGAGTAAGCTCTCCACGTGATCCCGCTCTGCAATGAGAAGCTCGGGATCTGTGTGGCTGGGATCCAAAGTACCGGTGGTGTAAGAAGAACTGTCAAAGAAAGGGGTATCAAGGGATATGGATTCGTTCAGCGGATAATGCTTGCCGCGGGACGCGGCACGGAGCGCGGAAAACAGGCGGCTGCGAATGCAGATCTCTGCATAGGTGTGAAACGACGCCGCCTTGTCTGCGTCATACTCCCGTATCGCCTGAATAAGGCCAAACATTCCCTCCTGGATGAGGTCTTCCCCATCGCCGCCGGCGAGGAAAAGAGGACGCGCACACGCGCGCACCACGCCGTAGTACCGCGTGACAAGAAGCTCTTCTGCTTCCCGCTGCCCCGTGGCGGCCATGGCGCAAAGCTGCTCGTCTGTGCAGGCGGCAAGCTCTTTATGCTGGCTCTCATTCTGATGATACTGCATGTATTATACCTTCTGTGCTTAGGTTTTGTCAAGTATTTACGAAAATTCAGTATTAGCGCTAACGGTTTTAGAGCATTTTTATCACATTCACCAAATTCTCAGCCGCGAGAAGCGCAATTTGTTCCGTTTTTGCCTCAACCATCACGCGGATCAGCGCTTCTGTACCGCTCGGGCGGACAAGCACACGACCCTCGCCGGAGAGCTTCTCTTCCTGCAGCGCAACCGCTGCAGCCAGTGCATCGGAGGCCATGATAGCGTCCTTCACGCCGCGCTCATGTGAAACAGGAACGTTGAGCAGCACCTGCGGGTATTGCGGACAGACAGAGGCAAGCTCGGAAGCCTTTTTGCCGCTGCGTGAAAGCACGTCGAGGAATTGCAGCGCCGTGAGCTGGCCATCGCCGGTGGTGGAAAAATCGGTAAAGATCGTGTGACCCGACTGCTCGCCGCCGAGTTTATAGCCGCACTCATTCATCTTTTCGAGCACGTTGCGGTCGCCGACACTGGTACAAACAAGACCCACGCCGTTTTTGCGGCAGAACTCATGCAGCCCCAGATTCGACATCACCGTTGCCACGATCGTGCCGCCGCTGAGCTTGCCGCGGCGCTTCATATCCGAGCCGCAGACAGCGAGCACCTTGTCACCGTCGATGATGCCGCCCTTCTCGTCAACGAGAAGGCAGCGGTCGGCATCGCCGTCGAATGCAACGCCAATATCGTAGCCGCCCGCAACGACCTTGGCGGCAAGATCATCAAGATGCGTCGAACCGCAGTGGTCGTTGATGTTTACGCCGTCCGGCTCGCGGTGGATAAAGTCACAGAAGCAGCGGAAGCGTCCGAACAGCTCCGGCGCAGTCACGGACGATGCGCCATTCGAGCAGTCCACAAGCAGCCGAAGGCCGGAAAGGTCGCTCTCGATCGTGCCGGCAAGATGGTCGATGTAAGCCTCGCGGGACTGACGCAGCCCGTGGCGCAGTACACCGATCTCGCCGCGCGTCGCAGCAGGATAGATATCGGTGAGGATTTTCTCCTCCACCTGCTCTTCAATCGCGTCAGGAAGCTTATACCCCTTCTCATTGAAAACCTTGATGCCGTTATGCTCGTAGGGGTTGTGCGAAGCGGAGATGACAATGCCCGCGTCCGCCCCCTTGAGCACAGTGAGATACGCAACCGCCGGTGTCGGCAGCACGCCGAAGGGCATCACATCACCGCCAACGGAGCAGATGCCCGCGATCAGCGCGCTTTCCAGCATATCGGACGAAATGCGCGTGTCCTTGCCGATGGTGATGACCGGCTTTCTGCCCTTTTCCTCCTTCAAAACGGCCGCGATGGCCTTGCCCGTGCGGAACGCGAGATCGGCGGTCAGATTCTCACCGACAACGCCGCGGATCCCGTCGGTACCAAACAGTTTTCCCATAATATGTTCCTCGTCTTAAATTTAGATTCGTAAAATACAATAAAGCATTTTTCCTTTACAAGCTGAGCTGTTCCGGCACTTCTTCCATGCTCTTCGGCACGGAGAGTCCCAGGTGCTCATAGGCCTTGCACGTCACGCAGCGCCCGCGCGGCGTGCGCTGCAAAAAGCCGAGCTGCATCAGATACGGCTCGTAAACGTCCAGCAGTGTCACCGCCTCTTCCCCGATGGTCGCTGCCAAAGTCTCAATGCCGACCGGGCCGCCGCCGTAGTTTTCGATGATGGCGCGCAGCATGCGGTGGTCAATGGGGTCAAGCCCCAGATCGTCGATCTCGAGCGCGCGAAGCGCCTCGTCCGCTACTTTCCTCGAAATCATGCCGTCAGCCTTCACGTCCGCAAAGTCGCGCACGCGGCGCAGCATGCGGTTGGCGATACGTGGCGTACCGCGCGAGCGGCGCGCGATCTCAAGCGCACCCGTCGGATCGATCGCAACATTCAGGATGCTCGCCGAGCGCGTGACGATCTTTGAAAGCTCCTGCGGCGTGTATAGTTCCAGGCGCAGCGTAACGCCGAAGCGGTCGCGCAGCGGTGCGGAGAGCTGGCCTGCGCGTGTGGTCGCGCCGATGAGTGTGAAGTGCGGCAGGTCGAGGCGGATGGAGTTCGCGCTTGGCCCCTTGCCGACGATGATGTCGATGGCGTAGTCCTCCATCGCGGGGTACAGGATCTCCTCCACGCTGCGGTTCAGGCGGTGGATCTCGTCGACGAAGAGGATATCCCCCTCGTTCAGGTTTGTCAGCAGCGCCGCAAGGTCTCCCGCCTTTTCGATGGCGGGACCGGAGGTGATGCGGATATTGACGCCCATTTCCTGGGCAATGATACCCGCAAGCGTCGTCTTGCCGAGGCCCGGCGGGCCGTGCAGCAGCACGTGGTCGAGCGACTCGCCGCGCTTTTTCGCCGCCGCGATAAAGACGGCAAGGTTTCCCTTTGCCTTTTCCTGACCGATGTATTCCTGAAGCGTTTTCGGGCGCAGCGAGCCCTCCTGCGCGTCCTCGCTCAGGAAGGTTTTGGCCACGATCGGCTCTTCATAAATGTCAGTTCCAAAATCAATGCTCAAAATGTCACTTCCCTTTTCTTCCGTCCAACGGGAAAACACTCAATACGCAAGCACAAAATAAATCACATATAGCCAACTCATCAGACCGTGCACAATCGCCCAACCCACGCTATGCCAGTTCGCATAAGAGATAACCATTGCAAGGCAGGTTCCAAAGGTAATGCCCTTTTTAGCAACCTCTTTTGTATTTTCGTTCATTTATCGTTTCTCCTATTTTACCATTTTTTTGAGGCTCTGGCGCACGATCTCTTCGAGCGGCAGAGTTTCTGCGTCGATGCCCTTCATCGCGACCGCGATGTCCTGCTGCGTGTAGCCAAGCACCGCCAGCGCAGCGGCGGCTTCGGCCGCCTTGTTCTTCTCGCCGGCCACAATGCCGGAGACGACAGGCATACCGCTCTCCTGCTGCTCCTTGGCAAGCTTGTCCTTGAGTTCCAAAATGATGCGCTGGGCGATCTTCTTGCCGACGCCCGGCGCGGCGATGAGCGCTTTCTCATCGCCCGTGATGACGGCCATCGCCAGTCCCTGCGGCGTGCAGACCGAAAGGATCGCAAGCGCCGCCTTCGGCCCAACGCCCGAAACGCCGATGAGCTGCTTGAAGCTCCCGAGTTCACCTTGCGTTGCAAAACCATAGAGGTCGAAGATCCCCTCGCCGACATGCAAATAAGTGTAAAGTTTTCCCGCTTTACTCACTTGAAGCTGTGCGATCGTCGTACTGGTGGTCTTGCAGGCATAGCCCACGCCGCCGCAGTCGATCACGGCAAGATACGGCTCCACATGGGCGACCGTTCCGCTGACATAATAAAACATAAGCTGCCCCTCTCTCCCGCTCAGACGGTCTGCTTGACGTCGCCGCCGCTGACGCGGCTCAAAAGCGACGTGGCGCTGCGCGCGTGGCAGATGGCAATGGCCAGCGCGTCGGCCGCGTCGTCGGGACGCGGCACAGCCTTGAGCTTTAAGAGGCGCTTGACCATGTCCATGACCTGTCTTTTTTCGGCAAGGCCGTACCCTACGACCGCCTGCTTGACCTGCATGGGCGTATATTCATAGAGCGGCACGCCGCTTTTTTCCGCTGTACACAAAATGATGCCGCGGCCATGCGCCACGGCGATGCCGGTGGTGATGTTGTTCGAAAAGAACAATTCCTCGACCGCGATGGCGTCGGGCTTAAGCTGCGCGATGAGCGCTTCCATGTCCTGCTCGATCTGCACAAGGCGGCGCGCCAGCGGCAATCCCGCGGGCGTGGTGATCGCGCCGTAATTGAGGAGCTTCGTCTGCCCGCGCTCCGCCTCGATCAGCCCGAAGCCGACAATGGCGATTCCCGGGTCAATGCCGAGGATCCGCATGCGCATCACCTCCCATGATACTTATTTGAAATTATATCAAACATCTGTCCGAAATGCAATGAGAAATCACAGCACGAAAAAGGCCGCTCTCTGAGCGGCCCTTCATTTTTCTTTTTACGCCCGCGGATGCGCCTTCTGATAGACGTCCTTGAGGTGCTTTTTCACAACGTGCGTATAGATCTGCGTGGAGGAAATGTCCGCATGGCCGAGCATTTCCTGAATGGAGCGCAGATCCGCGCCGTTTTCCAGCAGGTGCACGGCAAAGGAATGGCGCAGCGTGTGCGGCGTGATGTCCTTGGAGATGCCTGCGGTCTCCTGATAATGCTTGACGATCTTCCAGAACCCCTGGCGACTCATGCGCTCACCGTTCATGTTGACGAACAGCGCCCTTTCCTCCGGATCGGCCAGAAGCTGTGGCCGCACTTCCCTGATGTAGTGCGAGAGTGCCTTGACGGCGGCGGGATAGAGCGGAATGATGCGCTCCTTGCCCTTGCTCTGCGCGCGGATAAAGCTCGCACTCAGGCTCACATCTTCCTCGTTCAGCGAGATCAGCTCAGAAACACGGATCCCCGTGGCATACAGCAGTTCGAGCATCGCATGGTCACGGTAGCCCTTGGCGTCCACGCATTGGGGCTGGTCGAGGAACAGCTCGACCTCCTTGCCAGTCAGGATCTCGGGGAATTTGTGCTCCACCTTCACCGCGGCAACGCCCTTGGCGGGATTGGCGCTCACCTCGCCGGTGAGCTGAAGGTAGGTATAAAACGACTTGATCGATGCGATGGAGCGCGTGATCGTCGCGGCGGACTTTCCCTTGCCGCCCATCCAGACAACATAGCCGTTGATGACCTCCTGTGTCACCTGCGGCAGCGGCATGGGGTGAAACTCGTCCAAATATGCAGCAAACTGGTGCAGGTCGCGCAGATAGGAGCTGAGCGTATTCTGAGAGGCATGCTTTTCCGCGGCCAGATATTCTTCATATTGTGCCAATAGATCAACCACAACAGCCCCTCCTTCCCAAAATCTCACAATGCCGCAAGCAGCAGAAACTGCGGCACGAGCCACAGCTCCAGCAGCGCTGCAACAAACAAACACACACAACAAATGCCAAAACGATACCAGTATGCGCTCCCGTAGCTGACCGCGCGTCCCCTTCCCCCGCCGCTGAACGAAAGCGACAGCAGAATGAGGGATCGATCAATCGACGCGCTGCCAAGCAGCAGCGTGCAGGGCAGAACCGCCAGCAGCCTGACGCCGAACAGCGCCAGCAGCAACGGAAAGCTCCCCCGCCCGAGCGAAAGCGCAAAACAGAAGAGAGAATACGACAGCAAAAAGCTCTGACACGCGCATAAAAGCGGCACAGCCACCACGCCGATAGACGCAAAGCCCAAGAGAAAGGCGATGACCGGCGCGCGAAAATAGCACACCAGCGTTTCGCCCAACACCCGCGCCGAAAGCGGCTTTTCCGCGCCGCCTGACAAAAAAGCGTCAAAGTATCGCTTCAGTTCGCCGCCCGTCTGCCGCAGCGACCGGAGCGCAAACGCATACCCAAGGATCACACCCAACACAACAAAAGCCGACAGCACCAGCAGCGGCACGGGTACGCGCTGCGGCAGTGTGCCGCGGCGGCTTCTTCTGTTCGTTCGATTCAGCAAGTCATGTCACCCCTCTGAAAAAGGAAGCGGCCATCAAACCTGCGAACCGAACGCCGGAACGTACCTATAAATATAGGACTTTTGCGCCGGTTGCGCAAGCGGAATTGCCAACTTTTTCCAATTTTGGTAATTATGTCAAAATATTATGTAAAGTATATTATGTAAACTTTTGAAACAAAGTGCTGCTGTATCCGCATTTTACCAAGATATAGGGTGCTTTTCGCACTTCTTTCCCACATCTGGAACAGGACCCTCGTTTCACCACTCGCGTCGGAAAAAGTCATATTTTCCGCGCATCTCGCTCCCTTTGTGCATCTCGTCGGCGATTTTCAAGCCACTTTTTCTCGCTTCAGCAGAAGCAGCGCTTTAAAATGCAGGTTCCTTTTATGTTCACCTGCGTCCGCGCCGTGCACGCACCTTGTTTCCTCTCCCCTTTTTCTTTCCGTTTTTCATCAAAAGTGACGCTGCCGCTCCCGCCGCCATCGCAGCCGCCGTTTGTAACGACCGTTCCGGCAGCAGTTCGCCGTATGCAAGAATACCTGTCACCTGCATTACAAGCCAAGAAGCCGCCGCGCAGCACACTGTCAGCATCACGCGTTTGCTCGTCCGCCCCGCCCCGACCGCGCAACCCAAAAACACCGCGATCGCTGCAAAAATCAGTACCAGTCTGTTCAGCATTTCTTCGCCGATCACGCCGCGCAGCGTCAGCGCTGCGCTCAGCATCAGCAGTACCAGTTCGGCAACGCAGCACGCAAGCACGCCCAGCGCACATTTTCTTGCATACCACGCCGTATTTACCGTTTTTTCCACGCAAAAACCTCCCCCGCATTCGCCTACATGAGCGTATGTCAGGGGAGGTTTTCTTATGCCGTTTTTCTTTTTGCTTTACTTGATCTCAGGATCAAAGCTGGGCTTCTCTTCCTTTTCAGCGGGAGCTTCCACAACCTTGGGCTCTTCCACCTTGGCAGCAGGAATTTCTTCCTTCATCTCTTCATTCTTCTTGGACTTCTTGCTGCCCTTCTGTGCCGCAGCTTCCATCGACTCAGTGGACTGAATGCCCCACTTGGTGATCTCAATGCGGACGCGATCCTCAGAAGTCTCGAACACAACCGTCGCGTCATTCACCTGCACGATACGGCCAACCATGCCGCCGATGGTGGTGATACGCTCACCCTTCTTGAGGCTGTTGCGCATGTTCTCAGCCTGTTTCTTGCGCTTGTTTTCCGGGCGAATGATCATGAAGTAGAACACCGCGATCATTGCGACAATCAGAATAATGCTATCCATAGTACAAAGTTCCTTTCAAAAACAAAAGATGTTGCTATTATAGCGGATATTTCACCATTGTGCAAGAGGTTTGTCAGAAGAATCAAACTCTTTCCGACAGCTTCGCACTGTACTCTGCGCGGAAGGCTTCAAACTCCCCAGCGTCCAGCGCATCACGAATGCGCTGCGCCAGTTTATTATAGAAGTACAGGTTGTGCATCACCGCAAGGCGCAGAGCAAGGATCTCCTCCGCCTTGAAGAGGTGGCGCAGATATGCGCGCGAGAAATTGCGGCACACCGGGCAGTCGCACTGCTCGTCAATGGGACGCTCATCGAGCTTGTACTTCTCGTTTTTCAAATTGATCGACCCGCTCCACGTGAAGAGCTTGCCGTGGCGCGCATTGCGCGCAGGCATCACGCAGTCGAAAAAGTCCACGCCGCGCGCCACACCCTCGATGATGTTCGACGGCGTGCCGACGCCCATCAGATAGCGCGGCTTATCCTTCGGCATAAAGGGCTCGACCGCGTCAATGATGTCATACATCACCTGCGTCGGCTCGCCGACCGCAAGGCCGCCGATGGCATAGCCGTCGCAGTCGATCTTCGCAATCTCCTTCATGTGCCAGACGCGAAGGTCCGCGAACGTCGCGCCCTGGTTGATGCCGAAGAGCATCTGCTGCGGGTTCACGGTATCCGGCAAGGCATTCAGCCTGTCATGCTCGATCTTGCAGCGCTCCAGCCAGCGCAGCGTGCGCTCGCAGGAGTTCTTTGCATACTCATAGGTCGCCGGGTTTTCCACGCACTCATCGAACGCCATCGCAATGTCGCTGCCAAGGTTCGACTGGATGCGCATGCTTTCCTCCGGCCCCATAAAGATCCGGTGACCATCGAGGTGTGAGGCAAACGTCACGCCCTCTTCCTTGATCTTTCGCAGTCCCGCAAGAGAAAACACCTGGAATCCGCCGCTGTCGGTCAGGATCGGGCCGTCCCAGCGCATGAATTTATGGAGACCGCCCATCTGCCGCACCACATCATCGCCGGGGCGCAGATGCAGATGGTAGGTGTTGGAAAGCTCGATCTGACAGCCGAGATCCTTCAGATCAAAGGCGCTCACGCCGCCTTTGATAGCCGCCTGCGTGCCGACGTTCATAAAGACCGGCGTCTGCACTTCCCCGCCGTGCGCGCACCGGAATTTGCCACGCCGCGCACGCCCCTCGTATTTGATAACCTGAAACATACTCTCTCCTCAACCCTCAAGAAATAAACATGGCATCGCCGAAACTAAAGAATCTGTAGCGTGCCTTCACTGCTTCTTCGTAGGCGTGCAGCACGTGCTCGCGTCCCGCAAGCGCCGAGACCAGCATAATGAGCGTGGACTGCGGCAGGTGGAAATTCGTGATGAGCGCATCCATCACCTTAAAGCGATAGCCGGGATAGATGTAGATATTCGTCCAGCCGGCGCTCGGCTCCATGTGTCCGTCCTCCTGCGCCCAGCTTTCAAGCGTGCGGCAGGAGGTCGTGCCAACGCAGATCACGTGCCCGCCGTTTTTCTTCGTTTCGTTGATGAGCGCCGCCGTTTCCGGCGGAATGACACAGTATTCGCTGTGCATATCGTGCTGCTCGATATCGTCCTCCTTGACCGGACGGAACGTGCCAAGGCCGACATGCAGCGTCACATAACCGATGTTCACGCCGTTCTTTTGAATCGTTTTCAAAAGCTCCGGCGTGAAGTGCAGCCCCGCTGTCGGCGCAGCCGCACTGCCGTTGACCTCGGAATACACCGTCTGGTAGCGTTCCTGGTCGGCAAGCTCCTCCTTGATGTACGGCGGCAGCGGCATCTTGCCGAGGCGCTCGAGCACCTCGAGGAAGATCCCCTCAAAATCAAACTTCACCATGCGGTTGCCGTCAGGCAGCACATCTACAACCTCTGCCGTAAGTTCACCGTTGCCGAACTCCATCCTCGCGCCCTTGCGCAGATGCTTGCCCGGACGCACGATGCACTCCCAAGTCTTGTCGCCGCGGTCGATGAGCAGCAGCACCTCGCACGCGCCGCCGCCCGGAAGCCGCCGCCCAAGCAGGCGCGCCGGCAGCACGCGGGAATTGTTCAGGATCAGGCAGTCGCCGGGCTTCAAAAACTCCGGCAGTTCATAAAAATGCTGATGTGAGATCGCGCCCGTTTCCTTATCAAGGCACATCAGGCGCGATTCGTCGCGCTTTTCCAGCGGCGTCTGTGCGATCAGCTCCTCCGGCAGGTAATAGTCAAAATCTTTTGTCTTCATACTGTTCTCTTTCTCTCATCGGATTGTGGTATCCGTATAGTAAAATTGCAAAATATCCCGGTAGGAATAGCCAAGATCCGCCATCGAATACGCGCCCCACTGGCTCATACCGACATGATGCCCATAGCCGCTGCCGGAGATGACAAAACCGCCGGTATTGGACGCGGTCGTCCGCTGCTCAAGCTGCGACGTGCCGCTCGCCGTGATGACATACACATTGCCGGAAAGAGCGGAACTCCTGCCGCTGCCATCAATAGCGCTCGCAGCGTTCAGCGCAACGCCTTCGCCCGTGTCGTTCACACGGTAAGCATTCCCGCTCCCGCCGCCGTTGATGCTGAAACGCTGGCTGCGCAGGTTCAGCAGCGTCCGGCAGGCCTCGCGCGAAACAGTCTTGCTGCCGTTCGTGCCGGCAAAGGTGACAGAATAGACGTTTCCGGTATCGGTGTAGGCGGAGACATACGCATCTCTCACCGTGCCGATCCCATAGCCGCGGCTATTGAGCAGGCTCGTGAGTTCTGAGATGCTATATGTTGTCGACCAGTTGTACCGCGGAATGATCGAGGCGATCTTCCCCTCGTAAGGGTCGATCTTTCCCTTGAGATACCCCACATCGCTGCCCCAGATATTCAGGCTATCTTCACTTGCGCCGCCGTTGCTGGAGCAGTACACCGCCTCCTGCACCAGTCTTCCATCGTAATAGAGGTACTCCCCCGCCGTTTGTTCGACCGCAGCATCGGAGTTCGCACTGCTTTGCGCCGTACCCTGATAGACCTGGCAGTGCGTTGTCGCGCAGATGTCAAACCCCTGCGAGCGGTGCTTCGACTGGCAGGCAGCATAGGTGCGCGCGCAAACCGCCTGCGCTTTGAGCGCCTCGACCGGCCAGTCCTTGTTCATCTCCCAGGGAACCACGCCTTTGACGTAATCCTCCATATCCACAACGTTGATAACATTGATGTTCCCGCCGCGTGCACGCTGATATTCAAAGCCGCCGTAGTAGCGGTAACCACGGAACCACGTCACCGTCTTTTCGCGCGTTTCGATCGGCAGGATACCGAGACTTTCATCTCCGCCGCAGTCAAACTCAAAAAGCACTTCTCTGCTTTCCGATTCAACGACCGTTACCCCCGTGCGGCTGCCGCCGACAGCCTCGCCGCCAAGCCGGTACGCCGCAGATTCCGCTTCGTGCAAGCTGCCATAGCTGCCAACGCGCACGTAAAACGCGCCGCCCTCATAGGCAGCAAACCCATCACTATACTCCACAGCAGCACGCGCCGCATCATCGTAATCGTAAAATGCATCCGGGAGCTGGGCGTGATACGTCTCATCTGTCGTCACGGTGATTTTTTCATAAGACCGCGGCAGTTCGCCCAACTCTTCGAAATCACCGCCCGCGTCAAAACACCCCAGCGCATATCCGCCGAAGGCAGAGTAATTCTGGAGGTTCGCCGCGCTCATCGCCTCCGAGCCATATTTGAGCCCCACGCGGAGCATATCGCCGTCCGTCGCCTGCGCAAATGTACACAGCGCGCCGCACAAAAAGAAAGACAGCAGGAACATTCTGCATCGATTTTTCATAGTATCCTCCACAACCAAGTGAAGAAGCATCTGTTCTGCACTTGGCCGATCATGCCCATACGAATCGTATTTTACATTATACGACAGACTTCTTCCGCTTTCAAGCAAAACCGCACATCTTTTTGGGTCACCGCCCACCGCAGAAAGGAGCCTTTTTATGAAACCCTGCATCTTCACCGGCAGCGCCGTCGCCATCGTCACGCCGTTCCGCGCCGGCAGCATCGACTTCAACGCCTTTGACCGCCTTGTTGAGCGTCAGATCCAAGGCGGCACCGACGCCATCGTTGTCTGCGGCACGACCGGAGAAGCCGCAACGCTGAACTATGACGAGCGCATGGCACTCATCGAACGCTGCGTGCGCATCGTCGACCGCCGCGTTCCCGTCATCGCAGGCAGCGGCACAAACAACACCGCCTCCTCTGTCGCGCTTTCCAAAGCCGCGCAGAGCGCCGGCGTCGATGCGCTGCTCACCGTCACGCCGTACTACAACAAAGCCTCGCAAAACGGCCTTGTACGCCATTTTTCCGCCATCGCCGACGCAGTTGAGATCCCGCTCATTCTCTACAATGTCCCCTCGCGCACCGGCGTCAGCTGCACGGCTGAGACCTATCAAAAGCTCGCCGAGCACCCGAATATCGCAGGCGTCAAGGAGGCGAGCGACGATTTTGATCTCATTCAGGAAACGCTGAACCGCTGTCCGCCGGACTTCACGCTCTGGAGCGGCAACGATTCCTCCACGACCGCTATCATGGCACTCGGTGGAAAAGGCGTCATCTCCGTTGCCGCCAACATTGTCCCGCGCGAGATGCACGAGCTGACGCAGCTTTGTCTTGAAAACCGCTTTTCAGAGGCGGGTGTGCTTCAGCGCAGGCTGCACGAGCTGATCCGCGCGCTTTTTTGCGAGGTCAACCCCATTCCCATCAAAGCCGCAATGGAAGTGCTCGACTTGTGCAGCGGCGAGCTGCGGCTGCCGCTGTGCCCGATCTCCGAGCACCATCTATCGCAGCTCACACGCGCAATGGAGGATTGGCGTCTCACCGTGTAAACGATATTCACCAAATATTCACCCGCATTCATTGCCGCATTCGCACAATATTCACCGTATTCATTTTCCGTTTTTTCTTTGTGCGTTTGGTCAAAAAGAAGACTCCGCGCTAAAACCGCGCGGAGCCTTCTGTAAAATTCCCTGTTTACGCTTTGTAATCAGTCCCACTTACACCTTCACGCGGTGGTAGACCTTCTTGCCCTTGCGCACGATGACGCCCTCGCCCTCAAAGCGCTCGCGTGCAAGACTCTCATCGATGGAAGCGACCTTCACATCGTCCACCATCACACCGCCCTGCTGCACCAGGCGGCGCGCCTCACCGCGGGACGGGCACAGGCCGGTCGTGACCAGCATGGAGAGCACATTGATGCTGCCGTTTTCAAAGTCAGCGTCAGTGAGTACGCTCGTCGGCATGTTGGCATTGCTGCCGCCAGCGCCGAAGAGCGCCTTGGCAGATTCCTCCGCCTTCTTCGCCTCCTCTTCCCCGTGGACGAGCGCGGTGAGCTCGTAGGCAAGGATCTCCTTGGCGCGGTTGAGCTGGCTGCCCTCCCACTTGTCCATCTCGTTGATCTGCTCGAGCGGCAGGAAGGTGAGCATGCGGATGCACTTCAGAACATCGCTGTCGCCCACATTGCGCCAGTACTGGTAGAAATCGTAGGGAGAGGTCTTGTTCGGGTCGAGCCAGACGGCATTGCCCGCGGTCTTGCCCATCTTGTGACCCTGCGAGTCGGTCAGCAGCGTGATGGTCATCGCGTGCGCGTCCTTGCCGAGCTTGCGGCGGATCAGTTCCGTACCGCCGAGCATGTTGGACCACTGGTCGTCGCCGCCGAACTGCATGTTGCAGCCGTAGTACTGGAAGAGGTGGTAGAAGTCGTAGGACTGCATGATCATGTAGTTGAATTCAAGGAAGGAAAGGCCCTTCTCCATGCGCTGCTCATAGCACTTGGCGCGCAGCATATTGTTCACAGAGAAGCACGCGCCCACCTCGCGCAGCAGCTCGATATAGTTGAGATTCAGCAGCCAGTCGGCGTTGTTGACCATGATGGCCTTACCCTCGCCGAAGTCGATAAAACGCTCCATCTGGCGCTTGAAGCACTCGGCGTTGTGGTCAATGTCCTCCTTGGTGAGCATCTTGCGCATATCCGTGCGGCCCGAGGGGTCGCCGATCATGGTCGTGCCGCCGCCGATGAGCGCGACAGGCTGGTTGCCCGCCATCTGGAGTCGCTTCATCAGCGTCAATGCCATAAAGTGGCCGGCCGTCAGGCTGTCGGCCGTGCAGTCAAAGCCAATGTAGAACTTGGCCTTGCCCGCGTTGACCATTTCGCGGATCTCTTCCTCGTTCGTGACCTGCGCGATCAGGCCGCGCGCCTTGAGCTCTTCATAAATTCCCATTTGTTGATTCCTCCTGTATTTCTATTTTACTTCATTTCGGACATTTTGAGACGCTTTCAGATAGCAAAAAACGCCCTCTGTCCGTTCGGACAGAGGGCGAGCATGACTCGCGGTACCACCTCTGGTTCGCCGCCTTTTCGCAAAGGCAGCCTCACGGAGTGCTGACACACTCCCGCGCGATAACGGGCGCTCCCGGGGCGCGCCTACTGAATGAATCACATCGTTCGGGCGCCGGCTCCGCGGTGTATTTGGGCGGCTTCCCTCTCCTTCTTCCACCAAACGAAGGTTCTCTTTGCAGGGAATGCGCGCTTACTTCTCCGCTTCATCACCGTAAACGCGGATATTGTAACGTAAAGGCAGCGACTTGTCAAGCGTTTTGCGGACGGTAATATGTCACAAGTTTGCACAGGCCGTCACACAAAAGAGAAAGATTCTCCTCGTCGATCTCCTTTGCGCGGCGCGGCAGAATGCAGCGGCCAAAACCCTTGACCGTTTTGCACGCGCAGATGGCCGTACCGCCGGCAAACGCGCGGTTGTCCGACGGGTAATAGACAAGGCCGTCCGTTTTCAAAAAACAGGTCTTTTTCTCGCTGTTGCTGAAATTCTCGAGGATCGTATCGAGCAGGCTGTCGTTCCAGCGGCTCGTTCTGCCCGGCAGGATCAAAAGCTCATCGCCCTCACCCACGCAGTCGAGCACGATCACACTCTTTTTCTTGAGCTCAGGGTGCGCGCGGACAAGTCCCTTCGCCCCCTTCGACGCCTGCGTGCCGCCATCAAGGAAGAGGAAGCACACCTCGCCGCGGTAGCGTGGGGTCAGCGTTTTCGCCACCTCGAGCAGCGCAACGACACCGGAGGTGTTGTCATTGAGGTTGTCCCGCTCGCTCTTGCCGTATTTGGGATAAAAGAGCGCCACGACCAAAAACAGCAGAAAAAGCGGCAGCGTCATGTTCGGAAGATTCAGCGCAAACGTCACGCCGAACGAAACAAGAAAGCTTACCGCGATCACAAGAAACGGGAACAGTGCCTGATATAAGAGGAACGTCGCCGGTCTTGTCGGGCAGAGAAGCGGCGGCAGGATCTCCCGCACACCCGTGTCGTAATGCGCCGCCAGCACGATCTTCGCCCTTTCAATGTCGCCGACGACCACATTCGTCATATTTCCACCCATGGTGAGCGCCGACGCTCCGCCTTCGAGCCGCGGCGAATAGCCAAGCTCCTTGAGCGTGTGGACGAGCCACGTGCGGAAGTTCACCTTTTCTTTTTCCTTGTGCCGCACCGGATAATCCCGCTCGATGCGCTCAGCAAATTCGTTCATCTATGTTTCCTTTCTTCGGAAAAACGCCGCGGCGCAGCGTTCTTATCTGCAAGGCTTTCTCACTTTACAGAAGTTGATTTTTATACTGTTCCGCCGCGCAGAGCAGTTCTTCCGCGCCGGCGATCATCGTCTCGCTCGGGTGGTCTCCCCCGCTCAATCTGGCGATCTCGCTGCGGCGGGCGGCGCGGTCGAGCGACACGACCTTTGTAAGCGTTCTGCCGTTCTCTTCGCCCTTTTCCACGCCAAAGTGCGTGTCCGCCATCGCCGCAAGCTGCGGCAGATGCGTCACGCACAACACCTGCCTTGTGCGCGAGAGCTTGGCGAGCTTTTCCGCCACGCGCTGTGCAGCTCTTCCCGAAACACCGGTATCAACTTCATCGAACACCATGGTCATCACGCTGTCCTGCTCAGCCAGCACATTCTTGAGCGCCAGCATGATGCGCGACAGCTCACCGCCGGACGCAATCTTCTGGATCGGCCGCAGCGTTTCACCCACGTTGGCCGACATCAAAAATTCAACCGCATCTGTGCCGTCCTCCGAAAGCTCCTTCTCCTGAAAATCGATGGAGAAACGAAGCTTCGGCATATCAAGCTCGCGCAATTCCCGGGAAATGCGTTCTTCAAGTTCCCTCGCCGCAGTATGGCGGCACTCAGACAGCGTTCGCGCCGCTTCGCGCGCGGCCTTTTCCTGCTTTTGCAGCGTCTGCGTCAGCTGCTCCACGCGATCGTCCGCATACTCGATGCGGTCAAGCTCTTCACGTGACTTTTCAAGGTAGCCGAGCATCTCCTCCACGCTTGAGCCGTATTTCTTTTTCAGCCGGTAGAGCTGGTCGCAGCGGGACTCCACCGCGTCAAGCTCCTGGGGAGAAAAGTCGTATTCATCTTTCTTATCGCGGATCGTTTCCGCAAGGTCATACGCTTCACAGCGCAGCGCTTCCAATCGATGCGAGAGTTCAACAAACTCATCGCCCAGACTGCGCAGACCGTGCAGTGCATCCTCCGCTTCCTTGATGGCAGACACCGCGCCAAGCCCTTCGTCTCCGCCGTTCAGGCAGGCATCTGCCCGCGAGACCGCGGAGAGAAACTTCTCTCCGTTGCGCAGGATATTGCGGCGGGCAAGGAGCGATTCTTCCTCCCCCTCCTGCAGCTCCGCGCGCTCAAGCTCGCCGATCTGATGACGCAGCATATCGACGCGGCGTGCCTTCTCCGCTTCATCCATTCTGAGCGCATCGATGGCACGGCGCGTCTCCCGCATGGCATCATAGCTCGCGCGATAGGCACTCAGCTCCCCTTCCACGCGGCCAAATCGGTCAAGATAGACAAGGTGCTGCTCTTCGTCGAGCAGCTGCTGCCCATCGTGCTGGCCGTGGATATTGAGCAGACTCGCGCCAATGCGCTTGAGCTGCGCCACCGTCACCGGCCGTCCACCCACACGGCAGACGTTTTTCCCGTCAGCGTACAGCTCGCGCTGCAAAAGGAGTGTTCCGTCCTCTTCCGGGGCAAACCCATTTTCCGCAAGTCCCGGAAGCTCTGCCGGAACCGCGCTGAACGCCGCGCTGACGAACGCTTTTTCCGCACCTGTGCGGATCAGCTCGCGCGATGTGCGCTGCCCAAGCACCGCGCCGAGCGCGTCGATCACGATGGATTTGCCCGCGCCGGTCTCGCCCGTGAGTGCGTTGAATCCACCACCGAACAGAATGTCTGCCCGCTCAATGATGGCGATATTCTCAATGTGCAAAAGCTCAAGCATCGCTCATTCTCCTGCAAACTTACTTTTCTTACTTGGTCTGGCGCTGCTTCTGCATGTCCGCGATCTCCTCGCAGAGCTCGGCCGCAGACTCATTCTCACGCATCACGATCAGCACCGTGTCGTCGCCCGCCACCGTGCCGACCTTGGAAGAGATCTCCATTCCGTCGAACGCCGCGCCGGCCGCAGGGCCAAGACCGGACATCGTCTTGATGAGCACCAGATTCTGCGCATAATCGACCGAAACAATGCTCTCGCGCAGAATGGTCTGCAAGCGGTCTGCCAGGTTGAGACGCATCTTCTGTGTGGAAACGGCGTAGCGGTAAGTGCCGTTGCCGGACGGTTCTTTAATCAGGTGGAGCTGCTTGATATCGCGGGAGATGGTTGCCTGCGTGCAGGAGATTCCCTCCTCGCGCAGACTGTCGATCAACTGCTCCTGCGTTTCGATCGCCGAAGCGGCAATGATCGCAAGGATCTTTTCCTGTCTCTCATTCTTCATTGCTGGTTCCTCCCATCAGCATTTTCTTTTGTAAGATCTCGCAGAAACTGCGTTTGCTCAGCCGGACGAGCTTGGTGTCAAATTTCGAGCGGCGCACTTCGATGCTGTCGCCGCTGCGCAGCGAAAACGCACGCCCGCCGTCCACGCTCAAAAGGACGGGCTTGTAGCTGTTTTTCTCCGTCTGCACGGTGATGACCCGCTCAGGCGAAAGCACATAGGCGTTGGCATGCACGCTGTGCGCGCAGATGGGCGAAACGATAAAGTTCCGCGCCGTCGGCTCGACCACAGGGCCGCCCGCCGAAAGAGAGTATGCCGTTGAGCCGGTCGGGCTTGCAACGATGACGCCGTCGCCCGCCACATCCACAAGCTTTCCCTGCTCGGTAAAGATCTGAAGCCGGATCACACGCGAAATATTACCGCGTGCAATGAGCGCCTCATTGAGCGCAAGGTTGGAGTAGATCACGCGTCCGTCGCGCTGAACGCTCACATCGAGCATCATGTGGCTCTCCATCTCATATTTCCCATCGCACAAGTCGCGCAGGCGCGAGAGGTCTTTGCTTTCAAGTTCAGCCATAAAGCCAAGGCTGCCGAGATTGACACCCAGCACCGGAATATCGCGGTGCGCAGCTGTCTTTGACAGGTGCAGGATCGTTCCGTCACCGCCAAAGGCGATGATCAGGTCTGCACCGCGAAGCTCCTGCTGCAAAGGCTCGATGGTAAGCCCATAACCCTCCGGGCTCTCCTGATTTCTGAACGGCAGGCAGACAACGTTCGGGCAGCCCACCTCGTCGAGCACGCGCTTGGCTTCCTTGGCGATGCGAAGCTGTGCATCACGATAAGGGTTGGGGCATAAGATGACCTTTTTCAGCATCCTGCGCCCTCCTTCCCATGATCGAGCGCCGCGTGCGACTGCTCGACAAGGGCACGCAGATCAAAAGTCTTTTCTACCCAATCGCCGCTTTCAAGATAGCCGAGGTATTCAATATTCCCCTCAGGCCCGCGAATGGGAGAAAACGTAATATCAAGCACTGTAAAGCCAGAATCCTTTGCATGATCCAAGAAATTTTCCAGCACCTCAAGGTGTACGTCCGGGTCGCGGACGACGCCCTTCTTCCCCACCTTTTCGCGCCCCGCTTCAAACTGGGGCTTGATGAGGCAGGCAACATGCCCGCCCGCTTTGAGCACGCGGTGCACCGCGGGCAAAATGAGCTTGAGAGAAATGAACGACACATCGATGCTGGCAAAATCCAATTCATCGGAAATTTGCTCATGGTCCAAGTAGCGCGCATTTGTGCGTTCCATGCACACCACGCGCTCATCTGAGCGCAGCTTCCAGTCGAGCTGACCGTAGCCGACGTCGACCGCGTAGACCTTTGTCGCGCCGTTTTGCAGCATGCAGTCCGTAAAGCCGCCGGTCGAGGCGCCGATATCGGCGCAGACGCAGCCATCGAGCTTCAAACCGAAGGTCGTCATCGCTTTTTCAAGCTTGAGTCCCCCGCGGCTCACATAGCGCAGGGTATTCCCGCGCACCTCGACCTGCGCGTCGTTTGGAATGGCGGTACCCGCTTTGTCCACACGCTGCCCATCCACAAAGACGAGTCCGCTCATGATCATCGCCTGCGCGCGCTGACGGGTCTGCTCCAGTCCGCGCTCAACGAGCAGCACATCCAATCTTGTTTTATTGCTCATTGCAGTACCTCCGCAGCTTTCTTTGCCAATGATTCCGCGTCCAGTCCGAATTCACGGTACAGTTCCTCTATCGTCCCCTGTGCCGGAAATACCTTACCGAGATTGCACAGCTCGATCCGCTCCGGCGAAATTCTGTTCCACCCCAAGATCGCCGCCATGCGCTGCCCCATGCAGCCGACACCGGTGCATTCCTCCGCCACCAGTAGCGCCCGGGTTTTGCCGATGACCTCGCGCATATCGCGGTCGTAAAGCGGAGAGATCGCGTTGATCTTCACCACGCGCGCCGAGATCCCCTGCTGCGCAAGGAGCTCCGCCGCGTCCAGCACATTGTTGATCATCGTACCGTATGCGCAGAGGGTGATGTCGCCGCCCTCGCGCAGCACAGCAAGATTTTCTCGCCCGCTGTCAGCCTGATATGCCCCCTCGCCGCCGCGCGGATAGCGGACAGCGACCGGACCTTTGATCTCATTCACCGCGCGCTCGAGCATCGTGCGCAGCTCTGCAAAATTCGACGGACACAGCACCGTCATATTGGGAATCTCCGAAAGGAACGATGCATCAAAAATACCGTGATGTGTCTCCCCATCCGCGCCGACTATGCCCGCGCGGTCTACCGCAAGGACAACGTGCAGATCGGAGAGCGCCGTATCATGGACAAGCTGGTCGTAGGCGCGCTGCAAAAAGCTCGAATAAATTGCCACGACCGGTGTAAGCCCCTGCTTGGCCATGCCCGCAGCCATCGCAACAGCGTGGCTTTCGGCAATGCCAACATCAAAGAATCGCTCAGGGTACTGCTCGGAAAAATCATGCAGGCCCGTTCCGTCGCGCATTGCGGCAGTGATGGCGCAGATGGTTTTGTTTTCTTTCGCCAGCCGGCAGAGTTCTTCGCCAAAGACAGCAGAAAAATCCTTTCCGCGTTCGCGCGGCATTCCCAGCCGCGGGTCAAACTTGCTGACGCCGTGGTAGCGCTCCGGCTCGCGCTCGGCGGGCGGATAGCCCTTTCCCTTTTTTGTGTGTACGTGTAAAAGTACGGGACACTTAAGTTCTTTTGCCCACTTGAGCGTATTGGTAAGCTGCTCCACATCATGTCCGTTCACAGGGCCGAGATAGGTAAAGCCCATGTCCTCAAACATCGTAGAGTTCGGCAGCAGCGCCTTTTTGATGCTTGTTTTCAGGTGATGGTTAAATTCATACAGCGCGCGCCCCGCCGCGTTGCGGTCGAGTGCATCACGATAGGCTTTTTTAAATTCATAGTACGCAGGCTTGGTGCGTAGCAGTCCCAGATGCTCGCTCACCGCGCCGACGTTGCCGTCGATGGACATGCCGTTGTCATTCAGAATGACAATGAGCGGCTCGCCGGACGAGCCGGCGTTGTTCAGCCCCTCGTAGGCAAGGCCGCCGGAAAGCGCGCCGTCACCAATGAGGGCAAGCACAGAGTAGTCCTGATGCTGCAAGGTTCGCGCCCGCGCCATGCCAAGCGCGACAGAGATGGAGTTGGAAGCATGTCCCGCAATAAAAGCGTCATGCTCGCTCTCGCGCGGCTTCGGAAAGCCCGAAAGCCCGCGATACTGACGCAGCGTATCGAAACGCTCTTTCCGTCCGGTCAGGATCTTATGCGTGTAGCACTGGTGTCCCACGTCAAACACCAACCGGTCGCGTGACGTGTCGAACACGCGGTGAATGGCAACCGTCAGTTCGACCGCGCCGAGATTCGAGGCAAGATGCCCGCCCGTCTGCGAAACATGCGTCATCAAAAATTCACGCAGCTCTGTACATAAAAGCTGCGTTTGAGGGGCGTTCAATAATTTAATATCATTTAGATCATGGATCTTTTCAAGAATCAATGCGAATTCCTTCTTTATCTGCCAAGGTGCAGTACCGACAGCACCTTTGCCGTCAGGTAGATGACATCTTTGCTCTTTTTCATGGCAATTTTCTTGCCGATGGCCTTGCCGCCGATGGTCAGCCCCGAGATGAGCGCCGTAACCACCGTGGATACAACGATGCTGCGCCAGCCGAAGCTCTGCTGCAGCAGCACAACGATGACGGTCGCCGTGGAGCCGCTGACGATGCCGCAAATATCACCGACCACGTCGTTGCAGAACGAGGCGACCTTTTCCGCGTTACGGATCAGATAAAGTGCCTCCTTCGCACCCTTGACGCGGTGCGCGGCCATCGAGTTGAACGGCTTTGGATTCGCCGCCGTCACGGCGACGCCGATGATGTCGAACATGATGCCCAGCAGGATAAATAGCAGCAAAATCAGCGTTGCGCTCACATAGCCCGCGTCCTCAAGTACCGCGCCGGAGCACAGGCTCATCGCGGCGGAGAGCGACATGGCGATCAGGAACACGCGCGCGACCCAGCGCGCATGGCTCGGTGTCTTTTCCGTTTTCTTGGGCTTTCGGTCTTCTTCGTTTTCCAATTCTCTTTTCTCCAAGGTCATTTCTTTTTAATCATGCTAATCAGCGGCAGCAGCAAAAGGTAATCCTGCGGCATAGGTCGGGTTGGCTTTCCCCACAGCGCACCTCTCGTTACCGATGGAGGCGGTTCCCCCTTAGACGCTGCACCCCGTTGTTACCAGACGAGGTACCCGATTGCCACTTAGTCCGCACTGTAACCCTTTTGCTGCCCTTACGACAGCCTAGGTGATTTCCACCCCGGAGTCATACCGGTTCTTATCCTCTTTTGCAGGAAAAATTTCAAGGAGCGATCGTGCCTCGCTCTTGGCCAGAGTCTGCACGTTGTTCTCCTATCCGGATTCCCCACGCAAGGCAGGCTACGCTGCACACAGCGTTCGCGGCATAAAAGCCGGGTAGCACCGCAATGCAGGTTCATATCCCGTCCCGTACCGAAGTCAATACCCGAAACCGGGAGTCCGCTCCGGCACAGCAACGAGTCTCCGCAGAAACAGGGTCGGTTCCCCTATGCCATTAGGGGTCGCCCGGAGTCCGCAGGCGCAGCTTTCGCTTTTGCCTCCCTTCAGCACCCACCCCAAACTGGGCGTAAGAAGCAAGCACCAAAGGCTTCACAGTTGTGCCCTTTAAAGGATTTTTAGGCCCTTCTTAGGAGGCGGCAGATCCGACTAGGATACTGCGCCGTTGCTTAGCGAGAAATATTATACACCACCTGAAATGAATATGCAAGATATTCAAGCTTGTATCCAAGCTACGAATTTGTAAATTTTTTGCACTCGCCGCCCGGCAAAAAAGCCGGAGATCCAAACGGATCCCCGGCTTTTCGAAAAACAGCGTTTCTCTTTTACTTGGTGCCGCTGACCATGGAAGCGATCTCGGCCGCGAAATTATCCTGCTTCTTCTCGATGCCCTCGCCCTTTTCAAAGCGAACGGCCGTGTTGAAGCTGACCTTGCCGCCCAGCGCCTTAGCGGCATTGTTCATATACTGCTCGACAGAAACGTCGCCGTCCTTGACGAAGGCCTGCTGGAGCAGGCAGTTCTCGGCATAGAACTTGTTGAGCTTGCCCATGACGATCTTTTCCTTGACCTGCTCGGGCTTGCCGGCCATCTTGGGGTCGTTGGCCATCTGGCCGAGCAGAACTTCCTTCTCTTCGTCGAGAACATCCTGCGTGACCTGGCTCTTATCCCAGAAGCGGGGGTTGAGCGCGGCGATCTGCATGGCGATGTCCTTGCCGATCTCGGTGGCGTCGCAGCCCTCGACGGTCAGGTTGACGATAACGCCGATCTTGCCCTTCATGTGGACATAGGGGACGGAGAAGCCGTCGGCGATACGGGCGAAGCGACGGATGCTCATGTTCTCGCGGAGGGCGAGGAACAGCTCGTCCTTTGCGTCCTTGACGGTGCCGTTGCCGGTGACCCAGGGGCAGCCCATGAGCGCGTCGACGTCAGCGGGGTTCTCCTTGGCGACGACAGCAGCCACGCCCTTGACAAAGTTGCCGAACGGCTCGCCGTTGGCGACGAAGTCGGTCTCGCAGTTGACCTCGACCACAACACCGACACCATCGATGACGGTGGCGTAAGCCATGCCCTCAGCAGCCACGCGGCTGGCCTTCTTCGCCTGAGAGGCAAGGCCCTTTTCGCGCAGATACATGACGGCCTTTTCCATATCGCCCTCGCACTCGATGAGGGCCTTCTTGCAGTCCATCAGGCCGCAGCCGGTGGCCTGGCGGAGCTCGTTAACAACAGCAGCAGTGATAGCCATTCTGATATCCTCCTGAAAAATAGTGTAGTAAAAATGAGACGGGGCGAGGCTTTGCCTCGCCCCGTAAGGTTCTTTTCTCGCTTGATTGGGAAAATTAGGCCTGAGCCTCGCCCTCGGCCTTCTCCTCGGTCTCTTCGCCCTGCTTGCCCTCGATCATGGCGTTGGCCATCACGGAGGAGATGAGCTTGATGGCGCGGATGGCGTCATCGTTGCCGGGGATGGGGTAGTCGATCTCGTCGGGATCGCAGTTGGTATCGGCGATGGCGACGACGGGAATACCGAGCTTGTGAGCTTCAGCAATGGCGTTGCGCTCCTTGCGGGTGTCGACGATGAACAGCGCGCCGGGGAGCTTCTTCATTTCCTTCACGCCGCCGAGGTACTTCTCGAGCTTCTCGATCTCGGCGAGGTGCTTCATGACTTCCTTCTTGGGAAGCATATCGAACGTGCCGTCAGCCTGCATGGTCTTGAGCTGGTTGAGACGGTCCACGCGGGTGCGCATGGTCTTGAAGTTGGTCATCATACCGCCGAGCCAGCGAGCGTTGACATAGTAGCCGCCGCAGCGGGAAGCCTCTTCCTTGATAGCCTCCTGCGCCTGCTTCTTGGTGCCGACGAAGAGGATATTCTGGCCGTTCTCGGAGACGGAGCGAACGAAGTTATAGGCCTCCTCGAGCTTCTTGACGGTCTTCTGCAGGTCGATGATGTAGATACCGTTGCGCTCGGTGTAGATGTAGGGAGCCATTTTGGGGTTCCAACGACGGGTCTGGTGGCCGAAGTGGACGCCTGCTTCGAGCAGGGCTTTCATGGATACGACGTTTGCCATTGCTTGTAGTTTCTCCTTTAAAGTTTAGTTTTTACCTCTGGAGCCTTCATCCCTCCTGCCAACCTGATGGCACAGACAAAAAGTCCGGTCTCCATGCGGAATACCCGAGTATTATACCCCTCGTTTCTCAAAATTGCAAGAACTTTTTGAAATTGTTTTTTCTTTTTGTGCATTTTTCTTTCCGTCCCGATCCTGCGTACCGGTTTTCTCCGAGTTTTTACCGGAAAGCCTTCTTTTCTTTCTCTTCGTGTGTCTTTTTCAAAATTTACTCTTGCAAAAATGTCAAAATTCTTTATAATATGGCAAGTCTGCTGTTTTGGGGGACGCTTCCGCCTGTCTTTTTCAGAACCGGCGGCGCGTGCGGCGCTCTCTGCGCGGGATCTCCTGGCGCGGAAAGGGCTTGTCGATAAGAACGATGTCGTCCCCGATCTGCTTGATGCACTCCCACGGAATGCGGTATTCCTCCCCGCGGCCAAACAGCCCGAAAAAGCGGTAAGGCCCCGGAACGATGAGCGCGGTCAGCTGCCCGTCCGGAAGTCTGCATTCCACATCGCCCACATATCCCAGGCGGCAGCCGTCGCAGATGTTGATGACCTCCTTGCAGCGGAAGTCGGCAAAGCGGCAGTTCATCGTGCATCCCTCCTGTTCTCCTTTTACGGTATGCCCGGAACAGGACGTCCTATCCCTTTTTTCCGCATCTTCCCTCCGGTCTATGCCGGGGAGGAAATTTTTCACTATCACTACGGAGGTTTCCCCACATGACAGAGATCCAGCTCAATATGTATCACGCCTTAGCACTTGGCGCAGCCATGTATGCCCTCGGTCTGGTGCTGACGAAGAAGATCCCCGTGCTCAGCCGCTTCTGCGTTCCCGCCCCTCTGGTCGGCGGTCTGTGCTTTGCGGTCTTCAACACCATTCTTTACGCAACAGGCACGGCGGTCATCACCTTTGACGACACGCTGCAAACGGTCTTTATGATCATGTTCTTCACAACCGTCGGCTTTACCGTCAGCATTCCGCTGCTGTTCAAGAGCGGCAAGGCCGTTATCATGCTCCTCATTCTGAGCATCGTGATGATCATTTTGCAGAATGCCGTCGGCAGCGGTGTGATGGCGCTGATGGGCAAAAATCCGCTCTTCGGTCTCGCCTGCGGCTCGATCTCGATGATCGGCGGCCCCGGCACCGCAGCGGGCATCGGCCCTGACCTTGATGCAGTGGGCGCCATCGGCGGAACAACGGTCGCCGTCGCGGCCGCGACTTTTGGTCTGATCTTCGGCTCGCTCCTCGGCGGCCCGATCGCGCGCAAGCTCATCGTCAAGAACCACCTGCGCGATGAGGTCGTCGAGCAGGTCACGGAAGAGGACGCCGACGATGCACATTTCACCACCCACTCCAACAACTTTGTCTACGGCTTCCTGCTGATGCTCTTCTGCGTGGGCGTCGGCAGCATCGTCACCGCAGGGCTGACGAAGCTCTTCGGCTTCAACTTCCCGATCTACATCGGCTCGATGCTCGTGGCCGTTGCCGTGCGCAATGTGATCGACCACTTCAAGATCATGGAATTCCCCACCGCTGAGATCAGCACCATGGGCAACATGTTCCTCGCGATTTTCCTCTCGATGGCACTCTCGGGCCTCAAACTCTGGCAGCTCGTCGATCTGGCGCTGCCGATGATCGTCGCCCTCGCCGCCGAGGTATTGCTGATGGTCGTTTTCTCGCTGCTGGTCGTCTTCCCCATCATGGGCCGCGACTACGACGCGGCGATGATCACCGCCGGCTTCATCGGCTTCGGCATGGGCGCCACGTCCAACGCCATGGCCAACATGCAGGCCGTTTCCCGCCGCTACGGTCCCTCCCCCTCGGCCTACTTCGTCATTCCGATGGTGGGTGGTCTCTTCAACGACTTTTTCAATGCTGCGATCATCGCATTTGCCATTGGCCTTCTCGCCTGAGAACCGTTTGATGCCGCAAAGTCCATCGAAGCGCGCCGAACGATAAAAAATATCCCCGTCTCCCATTTCGTATGTTTCCGCCGCGTGCGGACATACTGAAAGCACTACGCATGGGAGGCGGGGATTTTTATATGCTTGGCAAGGTGGAAATCTGCGGCGTCAACACAGCAAAGCTGCCGACGCTGACCGCCGCGGAAACGGACGCGCTGCTTGCGCGCGCCAAGGACGGTGACGGCCTTGCGCGGGAAAAGCTCGTCGAGGGCAATCTGCGCTTGGTGCTGTCGGTCATTCAGCGCTTTGCAGGGCGCGGCGAAAACGCCGACGATCTCTTTCAGGTCGGCTGCGTGGGACTTCTGAAAGCCATCGACAACTTTGACATTTCGCAGAATGTTCGCTTCTCCACCTACGGCGTCCCCATGATCATCGGCGAGATCCGGCGGTATCTGCGCGACAACAGCGCCATTCGCGTCAGCCGCTCAATGCGCGACACCGCCTACCGCGTCTTGCAGGCGCGCGAAAAGCTCCAGCGCGAACAGCAGCGAGAACCCACCGTTGAGCAGATCGCGCATGAGCTCGGTATCCGACGCGAGGAGGTCGTCTTTGCCATGGACGCCGTCTGCGACCCCGTGTCGCTCTTCGAGCCCATTTACTCCGACGGCGGCGACACCATGTGCGTCATGGATCAGGTGCGTGACAACAAAAATACCGACGAGGACTGGCTCGAGCAGATCGCGCTCAAGGAGGCGATGAGCCGCCTGAGCGAACGCGAGCGGCAGATCCTCGCCCTGCGCTATTCCGACGGAAAAACGCAGATGGAGGTCTCGGGAGAGATCGGTATCTCGCAGGCGCAGGTCTCGCGCCTTGAGAAAAACGCCATCAAAAGCATCAAGAAGAATATGTAACATCAACAAAAAGGGGCGGAAACTTTTCCTCCCCTTTTTCCGCATTTTTCCTTGACTTTACCCATTATTTCATTACAATATACTGAGTGTTTTTGTGCCGGCAGGTGCTTCCTCCGGCAAATTTGGATCAAATGGAGGCCCATTCCATGCATTACAACGTCATCATCATCGGTGGCGGCCCGGGCGGTATCTTCTCCGCCTACGAGCTGACAAAAGATCGCAGCGATCTGCGCGTCGCCGTGTTCGAAGCCGGCCACAGCCTTGAAAAGCGCCGCTGCCCCATCGACGGCGACAAGGTCAAGTCCTGCATTCGCTGCAAGAGCTGCTCGATCATGAGTGGTTTCGGCGGCGCGGGCGCGTTCTCCGACGGCAAATATAACATCACCAACGACTTTGGCGGCACGCTGCACGAGTACATCGGCAAAAAGCAGGCGCTCGATCTCATGCACTACGTTGACGAGATCAACATGGCCTACGGCGGCGCGGGCACAAAGCTCTATTCTACCGCCGGCACCCGCTTCAAAAAGCTCTGCATTCAGAATAAGCTCAACCTGCTCGACGCCTCCGTGCGCCACCTCGGCACGGACGTGAACCTCGTCGTGCTTTCAAATCTCTACGCTGCGCTCAAGGACAAGGTTGACTTCTACTTCGACTCCCCCGTCACCACCATCGCCCGCGAGGAGAATGGCTATCGCGTCACCGTCGGCGAAACGGACTATACCTGCGACAAGTGCATCGTTTCCGTCGGGCGCGTGGGCAGCAAATGGATGGAAGGCGTATGCCGGGATCTCAAGATCCCCACCAAGTCGAACCGCGTCGACATCGGCGTGCGCGTCGAGCTGCCCGCCGTCGTCTTCTCCCACCTCACCGACGAGCTCTATGAGAGCAAGATCGTCTATCACACGGAAAAATTTGAGGACAATGTGCGCACCTTCTGCATGAACCCCAACGGCATTGTCGTCAATGAGAACACGAACGGCATCGTCACGGTCAACGGCCACAGCTATGAAGACAAGGCCCTCCAGACCGACAACACGAATTTTGCTCTGCTCGTCGCCAAGCACTTCTCCGAGCCGTTCAAGGATTCCAACGGCTACGGCGAGTCCATCGCCCGCCTTTCCAACATGCTCGGCGGCGGTGTCATCGTCCAGCGCTTCGGTGACCTTGTCCGCGGCCGCCGCAGCACGGTCAAGCGCATTGAGGAAGGCCTCGTCACGCCGACGCTCGCAGCGACCCCCGGTGATCTGAGCCTCGTGCTGCCCAAGCGCATTCTGGACGGCATCATCGAAATGATCTACGCGCTCGACAAGATCGCGCCGGGCACGGCGAACGACGATACGCTGCTCTACGGCGTGGAGGTCAAGTTCTACAACATGGAGGTCGCGCTCGGCGAGCACCTCGAAACGCCGTACAAGGGTCTCTACGTCATCGGCGATGGCAGCGGCATCACGCACTCGCTCTCGCACGCATCGGCAAGCGGCGTTTATGTTGCGCGCGAGATTCTGGAAACGGTTTAACAAAACCATTTGCAAATTGCTCCGCGCAGGCGCGGGGGGATTTCCTGCGCCGCGCAGGAGTGCGTAAAAAGGGGGATACTCTCTTTCTCGAAAGAGAGTATCCCCCTTTGCAACCCCCGAGAGAAAGGACGAGGGGCCTTCCCCCTCGACCCCGCACATTGCCAGATTGCAGCTCGAAGAACTGCACGCGCTGCGCAATCAGGTGCGGTGTACATGGCTTCGCCATGAATCCCTACGTTTCGTGACCACTCTCAACCGCGCCCTACTCCGTGGGGCGCGAGTGACGGTAGAACGGTGGCAGACTGCGTGCGGGGCATTGCTGCGCTCGCCGCATAACGACAAAAATGGCCGCGTCAGCGGTCGTTTTCTTCTTTGATCTCGCCTTGTTCTGCCTCGATGTCATTGATATGCTTGAGCAAAACGTATTCGATGTAATTTGTCATGGAGCGATGCTCTCTTGTGGCCAGCACGCCGATTTTGTCAAACACTTCGTCGGATAAACGAAGTGTAAATACCCGTTTGTTCGTTGCCATACATAGCCTCCTGCCAAGTCTTTAGCTTATTGTATGGTTTTCGCTTAAAAAAGTATGCAGTCTATTGACTTCTAAGTGATAGCACTTTACAATGAAAGAACATTAAAAGAAAGGTGATGATAGTATGGCAAACTACGAAAAAATGTATTCTACATTATTCAATGCGATCACTGACGCACTGGAGCAGATCGAACAGCAGAATTTTGGCAGCGCAAAAGACCTTCTCATCGCCGCCCAGCAGCAAGCTGAGGAAATCTATATCACCGCAGAAAGCTAAAACCGTTCCATTCCCGTCACACGCGCGCCACGGAGTGCGCGCGGTTGCTGCCGGTAACGAAACGCAGAAGATTCATGGCGAAGCCATGTACACCGCACCCGATTCCGCAGGCGGCGCAGCTCTTCGAGCCGCAAGCCCACAATGCACTTTTCTCTGGGTGGGTGTAAGGGAGGGGTATCTCTTTTTGAAAAAGAGATACCCCTCCCTTGTCTACGCCCCCTGCTTGCAGGGGGAACATTTCAATGATTACTTTTTAAAGCTATCTTTAAGAGTAACAGACCGGTTGAACACCAGATGATCGGGCGTGCAGTCCTTGTTGTCAAGGCAGAAGTAGCCAAGGCGCATGAACTGGAAGCCCGGGGCGGTCTTGCCCTTCTTCTCGGTCTTGTCGTAGGCTGCGGCGATGTCGCGCATGCGCGGCTCGACCTTGCAGCCACTCAGCACCTCAAGAGAATCGGGATTCATGCAGGCAAGGAAGTCCTTGTCCGCGCCGTCGGGCGACGCGTCGCTGAACAGCTCGCTGTAAACGCGCACCTCGGCGTCGAGCGCGGTCGCGGCATCGACCCAGTGGATCGTCGCGCCCTTGACCTTGCGGCCGTCGGCGGGATCGCCGCCCGGAGAGTTCGGGTCGTACTCGGCATAGACCTCGACGACGTTGCCGTTTTCGTCCTTCTTGCAGCCCGTGCAGGTGATGAGGTATGCGCCCTTGAGACGGCACTCGGGGCCGTTCGGCGTCAGACGCTTGTACTTGGGCACAGGGACTTCCATGAAGTCGTCGGCCTCGATCCAGCACTCGCGGGAGAAGGTGATCTCGTGCGTGCCGGACGCGGGATCGGTCGGGTTGTTCTCGACCGTGACGGTCTCGCTCTTGCCCTCGGGATAGTTCGTGATGACAAGCTTCACGGGGTGCAGCACGCCCATCGTGCGCTCGGCCTTCTCGTTAAGGTCTTCGCGCAGGCAGTGCTCAAGGAAGCTGTACTCGACCACGCTCGCGCTCTTGGCAACGCCGATGCGGTCGCAGAAGTTGCGGATCGCCTTGGGCGTAAAGCCGCGGCGGCGCAGGCCGCACAGCGTCGGCATGCGCGGATCGTCCCAGCCGGAGACGATGCCCTCCTCCACGAGCTTGCGGAGCTTGCGCTTCGACATGACCGTGTGGTCGATGCCAAGGCGGGCAAACTCAATCTGGCGCGGCTTGCACGGCACGGAAACATTGTTCACGACCCAGTCGTAGAGCGGGCGGTGCGCCTCAAACTCCAGCGAGCACAGCGAGTGCGTGATGCCCTCGAGCGCGTCCTGAATGGGGTGAGCAAAGTCGTACATCGGGTAGATGCACCACTTGTCTCCCTGGCGGTGATGGTGCATGTAACGGATGCGGTAGATGACCGGATCGCGCATGTTGAAGTTGCCGGAGGCAAGGTCGATCTTGGCGCGCAGGGTACGGCTCCCCTCGGGGAACTCACCGTTTTTCATGCGCTCAAAGAGGTCGAGGTTCTCCTCCACGCTGCGCTCGCGGTACGGGGAGATGGCGGGCTTGCCGATGTCGCCGCGGTACTCTCTCGCCTGTTCGGGCGTCAGGTCACAGACGTAGGCAAGGCCCTTCTTGATGAGCTCAACGGCAAACTCGTAGTCCTTTTCAAAATAGTCGCTGCCGTAGAAGAAACGGTCGCCCCAGTCGAAACCGAGCCAGTGGATATCCTCCTTGATGGCGTCGACGAATTCGACGTCCTCCTTCGTGGGGTTCGTATCGTCCATGCGCAGGTTGCAGAGGCCGCCAAAGCGCTCGGCCGTGCCGAAGTCGATGGTCAGCGCCTTGCAGTGGCCGATGTGCAGATAGCCGTTCGGCTCCGGCGGAAAACGGGTGTGAACCTGTTGACCCTGGAAGCGTCCACCCTCCGCGATGTCTTCTTCGATGAAGGCGTCAATAAAATTTTTGCTGCCATTTTCGCTCTCAGCGGCGGCAGTTCTGACTTCCTCAGTCATTTGATTCATTCCTTTCTTCGCGTCTGCCGTGCGGCAAACAAAATAATAGTAAATTATACCCTTTCTTTGCAGCGATTGCAAGCATAATATGCTTGTATTTCCCGCTCGCGGCACGCAGAGCGGCTTTAAGAAAAGAGCGCTTCCAGCTCTTCCCTGTCCATCAGCAGATTGAGCACCTCCACGAGCGCATTGGCGCTCAAATGCTCCGGAAGCTCCAACCTTTTGCACAGCGCCTTGCGCTTTTCCACGCTCTCCGGGCCGATCAGGCCGAGGTCGTAGAGATCCGCTTTTGTGATGGAGTTTCCCTTTATAGCGCTTTCTTCATCAATGGTTGCGCCCGCGCGGCGCAGGGCGTCAAGCAAAATCTCCGGCTTCATGCCCTCAACGCCGAGCTTGCCCTCTTTTCCGCCCTTCCTTTTGCGCTTTTCCTTGCCGTAGATGTCCGGCACGTAGGCTTGCAGCACACGACCCTCGGGGATATTGCCCTTGACGCGGTTGCGGATGACAAAGCCCGCACCGTCGGGGTCGGTGAAGAGGATAATGCCCCGTTCCTTGGCGAGCTTTCGCAAAAAAGCCTGCTTTTCCTTATCGTTAAAGACGGCAAAGCCGCCAAGCTCCACGATGACCGCGTCCACGACCTGTGAGAGCGTATTTTTATCGTATCGACCCTCGACGACGATGACTTCCTTTACCTTCGGTCTTACCATATCTTCACTTCCCCTGCGCAAGGCGCATCAGCAGCAGCTTGAGCTCGCCCTCGCTGTCGATGCCCTTTTCACTCTTCATGCGTTGGTCGAGCCGCTGGCACATGAGAAGGCTCTGGCTGCACCACTCGCTCGTCGTTTTACGCGCCGCCTCCATCAGTAAGCGCGCGGGATAGTCCGACCGCATCCCCCACAGCTCCATGAGCCAGAGCTTGTCCTTGCCGTTGTCGAGCGCGATGCGCGCGGTGTAGATGCGCCGCAGCTCCTTGCTGATCACGGCCAGAATGACAAACGGCTCCTCCTGCTTTTTGAGCAGCTGACCCAAAAGCTCCGACGCGCGGCCGTAGTCGCGCTTCGTGATGGCGTTCGTCATATCGAACACCACCGCGTCGAGCACAGGATCGGCCACGGCGTTGATGTCGTCGGTCGTGATGTTCTTTCCCTTGGCGTAGGCGCCGATCTTCTCGATCTCCGGCACAAGGCCGGTCATCAGTGCGCCGCAGATGAAGATCAGATGCTCCGCCGTCTGCGCGTCGATCCCCTTACCGAGCGCGCGGAAGCGCCTCCCAATCCAATTGATGAGGTCGCTGCGCTCCTGTGCCTCGAACTTGACGCTCTGCGCGTTTTTGTCGAGCGCCTCATAGAGCTTTTTATAGGTCTTGCTCGGCTTATACTCAATGAGATCATACACAAACACGAGGCAGCAGTACGGCGGAAAGTCATTGAGCAGCGCAATGAGCGCCGTGCGCTGCTCCTCGGGGAGCTTAAAAAGGTCACAGTCCGTTACCACGACGAGCGTGCGCTCGGCCATCATCGGCATCGCCTCGACCGCCTCGGAAAGCTCCTGCATCGTGAGCGTTTTGCCGTTCAGGCGATGGTAGTTGAACTCCTCAAAGCCCGCCGGAACGAGCTTTTTTTTGATCTCGCCGAGGTAGTATTCGCGCAGGTAGCTCTCCTCGCCATGAAAGATATAAACCTGACCGATTTCTCCCGTGCTCAGGTCGCTTTTTAATTTCTGATAGCCCTTGTTGGACGTTTTTCTCTCTGCCATGAAGTCCTCTCAGTTCACTGTGATCAAAATATTGCCCTGCATATCCGTGCGGTACACGCTCATGCCCGCGTCCGTCAGGCGCAGCAGCGCCTCCTCGGTCGGGTGGCCGTAGCTGTTGTCACCTACGCTGATGACGCCGACCTCCGGCGTCACGGATTCAAGCAGCGATGTGCTTGTGGAATACTTCGAGCCGTGATGCCCGACGAGCAGCACCTCGATATCCGGAAGATCGTAAGTTTCGACGAGCTTCGTCTCCGTTTTCCCGTCCATGTCGCCGGTGATGAGCGTGTCAAAGTCGCCGAGCGAGCACAGGATCGTCAGTCCCAGCTCGTTCGCACCCTTGTCGCCGAGCGGCGGATAGATGCTCATTGTCGACGCGCCGTTCATGATCTCCGTCACCTCGGTGACATAATGGATCTCCACGCCGTAGCGCGCGGCGAGCGCTTCGACCCCGGCGCGGTCGCCCTCACCCGCGTCGATGTCAGCTAAGTAGATGGTCGATGTACTCATGCGCGCAAAGAGCGCGGCAAGGCCGTTGGCGTGATCCTCGTGATAATGCGTCAGCACCACGCTGTCGAGCGTCGCACCCGCGGAGCGCAGATAGTCCGCCGCGATGGCGCCGGCGTCGATATAGGAATTCTTGCTGCCGCAGTCCACGAGCGCCGCGTGGCCCTCGGAAATGAGCAGCACGCTCTCCCCCTGCCCCACGTCAAGCGCAACGACGTTCAGCCCGCCGCGCTCATAGTGCAGCGCGTTGACCTTTGCTGCGGCAAAGAGCGATGCGACCGAAAGTCCCACTGCCGCAAAGTAGCGGTACTTTCCCCGCTTTGCCAGCGCGCAGGCGATGAAAATGGCATACACGTAGACGAGCCATGCAACAGAAAAGGCGGTGTTGAAGTACACTGCGTGGAACGGCAGCGCCTCTAAAAGTCCTGCGATGGCGAGCACCACGCGGATGCCAAGCGCCGGCACAAAGGCGCAGGCCGCACCGAGCTGCGGCACAGCCGCCGCGACGATCACCGAAAGAAGTCCCAGTGCGAACACGATACTCACGAGCCACAGGCACAAAAGGTTGCTCAAGAGCGACACGACGGAAAGCGTGCCGAAATAGTAGCAGGCAAGGGGCGTGGAAAACACCATCGCGCCGAGCGTCGTCGAAAACGACAGCATCGCCGCGCGCAGGAGCTTGTGTTTCCCGCGCGCAAGGGCGGTGAGCTTTGGCGTCAGCCAGATGATGCCCGCCACGGCGGAAAACGAAAGCTGCAAGCTGATGCTCGCAATGGCAAAGGGATTTTTGAGCAGAATGAGCAGCAGCGCAAACGAGATCGACGTCGGCGGGTCGTTGTCGCGCCCCAGAAGCGGCGCGATCATGCCCATCGAGATCATGATGCACGCGCGCAGAATGCTCGGCGTCAGCCCCGTGACAAACGCATAGAGAAAAACAAGCGGGATCGTCACGGCGCAGCGGAGTTTTCGCTGCCTGCCGCCCATGAGCGCACCGATCAGCGACGCCAAAAAGCAGCAGTGCAGACCCGAGACCGCCATCACGTGAGAAAGGCCCACCTCGGATAAGTTGCTCGCGTCCTCTTCGTCGAGATATTTCTTATCGCCCAGCAGCAGCGCCCGCAAAAATGCGCCCTCGCGCTCGCCGTAGCTTTGCTCGATGGTCTCGCCGAGTTTTCTTGCGATGCGCTGCGGCAGATACCGCATCGCGCCCGCGTTTGCCTCGTCGTACACCGGTTCGCCGCGCTGATAGAGCAGGATATAGACGCCCTTGGCCGTGAAGTTGCGCAGGTGCAGTCCCTTCCCCGTCGGGTCGGTCGCGCTGTTGAAGAGTGCCTCCGCCGTCACGTGCGCGCCGGGCGCGAGATCCAAAAGGGAGCTGTCGCCATAGTAGATGGCCTTACCGGGCAGGCCCCGATGCAAGATCTTCACCGGAACCTTTGCCCCGCGGCTCGTCTCCTCCGCGTAGCCCAGAAGCTCCACTTCCACCGTGTCCTGCGTGCCGAGCAGCGCATCGTTCGGAGATTTGACAAAATGCGCGTAGAGCGTGTTGTACCCGAGCGCAAGGGCAAGACCAAGCGCACACAAAAAGGCGCGCTTCGCCCACGCCCCGCGTTTTACCGCGCAGCCGCAAAGCCCCATGATGAGCGCCGCCGACGCAAAAATGGCGCACAAGATGAGCGCCCACTGCGCGCTCAGTAAATACTGCGAGAGCGCAACGCCCGCCGCAAACGCCGCGCAGAAGATCGCCAGTACCCTCATCGGCGCGCGGGGTCGTCCGTCAGCCCAAGAAGGTAGTCGGTGCTGACACGGTAGTAGTCGGCGAGCTTGATGACCGCCCACACAGGGATCTCCCGCTCGCCGCTCTCGTAGCGGCGGTACACGCTGCGGTGCATATTGAGCATATCCGCGATCTGCTGCTGCGTCTGGTCATTGTCCTCGCGCAGATCACGCAGTCGTTTGGTATCCATAAACAATCACCCGGTACAATGCTACCAAACGGCAACATTATTTCCGGTAATTGTGTCCAAACGGAGCCTTTTGTAGTATAACAGTGATACTTGCTTTTGGCAAGCAAGAAAATGCCACCGGTGCGCAGGCAATCCACCGCCGAGCTACCGTCACTCGCGCCCCACGGAGTAGGGCGCGGTTGATATCAGTAACGACTTGCAGAAGGCTCGTGGCGAAGCCACGTACACCGCACTTCCATTCCGCAGGCCGGGCAGCCCTTCAAGCCTCAAACTCGCAATGTCGGGGGTCGAGGGGGAACGCCCCTCGTCCTTCTCTGGGGGATACAAAGGGGGTATTCTCTTCGAGAAGAGAATACCCCCTTTGATGCGTGCAGCGCCGTGGCGCTGCCTTTTATGCACGTCCCCTACAGGGAAAACCCTTAGCCCGGAGGCCAGGTCATGTCGCGGCCGGAGAGCACATGGAAGTGCAGGTGCGGCACGCTCTGCCCCGCCTGCTCGCCGATGTTGGACACGACGCGGTAACTCTCGATGCCCATTTCCTTGGTGAGCCTCGCGATGACCTCGAAGATGTGCGCGACGACGGCGCTGTTTTCAGCACTCACGCCCGCGACAGACGCAATGTGCACCTTCGGGATCACAAGGAAGTGCACGGGTGCCTGCGGCGCGATGTCGTTGAAGGCATAGCAGAGCTCGTCCTCATAGACTTTGCTCGAGGGGATCTCGCCCGCCGCGATCTTGCAGAACAGACAATCAGACATGTTTTATCGCTCCTTTCTGTAAAGTAATTTTATCTTACACAAATTGATTTTTCTCGGCATCGTAGGTGTAACCGATGCCTGCAAGCGATGTTTCGATGCTCTCGCGCGCAACGTCCAGATCATCGCACAGCGAATCGACAGAATCGTAAAAATCGCGCAGCTTCATATTCACGGCGCTCAGCAGCATCGCCGGATCCTTCGGTAACGCTGCCATCAGCCGAGCTTGCTGAGAATGAGATCGTCCACCGCCGCGAGCGCGTCGTCGACCTTGCTCACCTCGGTGCCGCCGCCCATGGCGCTGTCGGGCTTTCCGCCGCCCTTGCCGCCGCAGATGGGCGCGATGGCCTTGATGATGTCGCCGGCCTTGACGCCGCTTGCGACCGCATCCTTGCCGCAGACCGCCAGCAGCGTGACCTTGCCTTCGTTGACGGAGGCGAGCACGCCGACGATCTTCGGCTCCTTGTCGCGCAGGAAGTCGCCGAGCTTGCGCAGGGCGTTCGCATCCATGCCGTCGCGCTGGGCAGTGACGAGCTTGAGACCCTTGACCTCCTTGGCGGACGTCAGGAAGGAGCGCGCCTCGCCGAGGGAAGCCTGCTCCTTGAACTTTTCAAGCTGGCTTCTGATCTCCTTCATCTCGCTGAGCATACCGCCGATGCGGCTCTCCAGCTCGTTCGACGTGGTCTTGAGGAGCTGCGCTGCGCGCATGAGCTTCTCCTGACCGTTTCTGAGCTCTTCGAGCGTCTGGCGGCCGGTGATGGCCTCGATGCGGCGCACGCCGGAGGCAACGCTGCCCTCGCTCTTGATGCGGAAGAGGCCGACCTTGGCGGTGTTGTCAAGGTGCGTACCGCCGCAGAACTCCATAGACACATCGCCCATCTCGACCACGCGGACGACGTCGCCGTACTTTTCGCCGAACATCGCGATGGCGCCCTTCTTCTTCGCTTCCTCGATGGGCAGCACCTCGGTCACAACGGGGATTCCGCGCAGGATTGCGTCGTTGACGAAGGTATCGACCGCGAGCAGCTGCTCGGGCGTGATGGACTCAAAGTGCGTGAAGTCGAAGCGCAGACGGTCGGGCTCAACGAGAGAACCCGCCTGATGCACATGGTCGCCGAGCACCGCCTTGAGCGCGGCGTCGAGAAGGTGCGTGGCCGTGTGGCCGCGGCGGATCGCCATGCGGCGCTCCGCGTCGATGCTCGCCTCCACGGTCTCGCCAAGCTGGAAGCTGCCGGAGACGACCTTGCCGCTGTGCATGTACTTGCCGCCCTTGTTCTTCTGAACGTCGGTAACCTCAAAGACGCTCTCGCCGCAGCGGATCACGCCCGTGTCGCCGATCTGGCCGCCCATTTCGGCGTAGAACGGGGACTTGTCGAGTACGACAATGCCCTCCACGCCGCTCATCATAGCCTCAGCCTGCTCGCCCTCGACCACCAGCGCGACGACCTTCGCATCGTCGATGGAGTCGTGGTCATAGCCGACAAATTCCGTGGACGGAATGTCCTTGCCGAACTCAACGCCCGCCCAGCCGAGGTCGCCGAGCGCCTTGCGCGCCTCGCGCGCGCGGGTCTTCTGCTCCTGCATCTCCTGGTCGAAGCCCTTGCGGTCGAGCGTCATGCCCTCGTCCTCGACCATTTCGATCGTCAAGTCGATGGGGAAGCCGTAGGTGTCGTAGAGCTTGAACGCGTCCGCGCCGGAGAAGACGGTCTCCCCCTTTTCCTTGTGGGCGGAGAGAAGCTCGGTGAAGATCTTCATGCCGCCGTCGATGGTCTTAGCAAAGTTCTCTTCCTCCGTGCGGATGACCTTGGTGATATAGGCCTGGCGCTCGCGCAGCTCGGGATAATGGCCCTCGTTCTCGTGCACGACCGTATCAACGACCTCATAGAGGAACGGACGGTTGACGCCGAGGAGCTTGCCGTGGCGGGCGGCTCTTCTCAGCAGGCGGCGCAGCACGTAGCCGCGGCCCTCGTTGCTGGGCAGCACGCCGTCGCAGATCATAAAGGAAGCCGAGCGGATGTGGTCGGTGATGACGCGCAGGGAAACGTCTTTCTCGCAGCTCTGGCCGTAGCTCGCGCCGGTGATCTCGGTGACCTTGTTCGTGATGTTCATCACGGTGTCGACATCAAAGAGGGAGTCGACGTCCTGGCACACGACGGCAAGACGCTCAAGGCCCATGCCGGTATCGATGTTCTTCTGCTTGAGCTCGGTGTAGTGGTCGTGGCCATCGTTGTCGAACTGGGAGAAGACGACGTTCCAGACCTCCATGTAGCGGTCGCAGTCGCAGCCGACGGTGCAGCCGGGCTTGCCGCAGCCGTACTTTTCGCCGCGGTCATAGTAAATTTCAGAGCAGGGACCGCACGGGCCGGAGCCGTGCTCCCAGAAGTTGTCCTCCTTGCCGAACTTGAAGATGCGGTCCTCGGGAATGCCGATCTCCTCGTGCCAGATGCGGAACGCCTCGTCATCGGCGGGCGTCGTTTCGTTGCCGGCGAAGACGGATGGATACAGACGGTTGGGGTCAAGACCCACCCACTCGGGGCTCGTGAGGAATTCCCACGCCCAGTGGATCGCCTCGGTCTTGAAATAGTCGCCGAACGAGAAGTTGCCGAGCATTTCAAAGTACGTGCCGTGGCGGGCGGTGTGGCCGATGTTTTCAATGTCGCCGGTGCGGATGCACTTCTGGCAGGTGGTCACGCGGTGGCGCGGCGGCTCCTGCTCACCGGTGAAGAAAGGCTTCATCGGCGCCATGCCGGAGTTGATGAGCAGCAGCGACGCGTCGTTCTGCGGGATCAGGGAAAAGCTGGGCAGGCGCAGGTGGCCTTTCGTCTCAAAGAAATGCAGGAACATTTCCCGCAGCTCATTGAGACCGTAATACTTGGGCTGAGACATAAGTTGGTTTCTCCTTTTATTGTAAAATTTACTACTGTTGTTCGTTCTGTGTTTTCAGATAAGCGCTCAATTCCGCGAGCTCGCGCTCGAGGTTTTGATAGAACTGCGCGACATGCCAGCCGTCGCAGAGCGCATGGTTGATAAAAAGTGACATCGGCAGCATCGTGCGGCCGTTTTCCTCGCGGTATTTTCCCCAGGCAAAGCGCGGATTGCTGTCGTCCGCGCCGCCGGCAGGCTCCTTGATCTGCGTATAGTAGAGCCATGGCACGCAGGAGACGAAGAAATTTGCCAGCACATCGCCATCCTCGGTCAGTGTGCCGCGCACAAGCGTCTCCTCTTGCCGCCGCTTCCCCTCGGCGACGAACTTTTCATACGATGAGAGGTCGTCTTCGAGCAGGCAGTAGACGTAAACGCCCGCGCCGTCCGGCTTCATCACGGTGTACGACGGGTCGCAGTGGTCGTATTCGACAACCTGCCCGTCGCTCAGCAATCTCCGCCGCAGCTCGGGCACGGCGTTCGCCGCGCGCATCACCGCATAGAGATAGCTGAGAAAAAACGGACGGCCATGGAGCGAATCGAGAAGATCCGTAATATCCACCGGGACCGTGATGCCCGCCCAGGGGTCGCTCATCGAGCGGAAGTATTCAAACTGCCCGCCGCGCGGGTCTTTCGTCATGTCGATGATCGTTCTTGCCATTTGCTCATTTCCCCCGTACATCCAGTCCGATGAGGTTCATCTCCGGGTCGAAGGCGATGCGGAAGATCACGGACTTTTTATCGTACTTTGCGCGGATAACGGCAATGCCGTGCACTTCCTCCGTGTCCGTCACGCCCGTCACCATCGAGTCCTTCACCTTTTTGAAGTGGCCGCGCCCATCGGTCGCGGTGTCCATCATCGTTTCGATTGCTTCGGCGCTCGTCTGCGCGCGCACATCCTCGCGCAGCGCGTCGTAGACCTCTTCATATTCGCCCTTCGTCAGCTGCGACATCACGGAAAGCCCCGCGCGCGCGACCTCGTCCTCGTCCATGCCGTCGGGCAGCTTATTGCCCTTGCAGCCGCTCAGCACGAGAAGAAGGAGCATCGCGAGCGACGCGATCAGGTATCCTCTTTTTCGCATGATCCTGTTCCTTTCTAAAAAAACAAAGCCTCCGTCCCTATCCATAGGGGCGAAGGCTTTTATGCTTCACGGTACCACCCTAATTATCCTTCCCCCGTGGGAAAGGCATCTTAGCCGTCCGGTAACGGGGACGAGACGTTCCGCTCCTCGCGGACTGCTCCAAAGCGGCTGCTCTGCACCGGTCGCCGAGGGCTTTCACCGTTTCCCTCTCGCTTCAGGCCCGTTTGCAAAGCTGACTTTTTCATCGCGTTTTTCTGTCGTTTATTATAGCGATATTTTGCCTTTTGTCAAGCACCTCCCGCCGCACGGCGGAAACAGGCAAAAGTCTTCGCCGAAACCCGCCCTTGCCTTTGTGCGGAAAATGGCATATACTGCTTTCGTTTGATGAATGAAGGGAGAATCATTATGAACCGTTCCCGTTCCGGCTATATTTTTATCGTCCTCTGCGCCGTGATTTTCAGCACGATGGAGGTTATGCTCAAAACGGTGCATGGCGTGTTTGCCCCCATGCAGATCACCTGCCTGCGCTTTCTCGTCGGCGGCGTACTGCTCATTCCCTTCGCCGTGCGTTCGATCAGGAAGAAAAACGCCGTACTCACGCGCAAGGATCTTGGCTTCTTCGCGTGCGCAGGCTTTCTGTGCGTCGTCATCGCCATGTCGCTCTATCAGATGTCCGTCACCTATACGCGCGCGTCCATCGTCGCGGTCATCTTCTCCTGCAATCCGATCTTCGTCACGGTGCTCGCGCATTTCCTGCTGCACGAGGAGATCCATAAAAACCACATCATCGCACTCATCCTTGAACTGACCGCCGCTCTCATCATCATCGACCCCATCCACGCTTCGCTTGACCCCACGGGCGCGCTGCTCGCCATTCTGTCGGCCGTCATGTTCTCTTTTTACAGCGTGTTCGGCAAAAAGCGCACGCCGCGCTTCGGCGGCATCGCCGTCACCTGCCTGAGCTTTCTCTTCGGCGCAACGGAGCTTACCCTTCTGCTGCTCTTCGGCCGCACGGCGGCGGGCGCGTCGCTCTACGGCGCGCTAGGGCTGAAGATCTTCATCGACGTGCCGCTCTTTGAAAACATTCCCCTCTCCGCCCTGCCGGCGCTCCTCTACATCTGCTGCATCAACTCAGCGGCGGGCTTCGTCTGCCACATGATGGCGATGGAAAAGACCTCCGCGCAGGAGGCGTCGCTCATCTTCTTCCTAAAGCCGATCATCGCGCCGATCTTCGCGCTCATTTTCCTCAAGGAGGAAATTCCGCTCAACATGATCGTCGGTATCGTCTGTTTCCTCGCAGGCTCGCTGTGCGCGATCCTGCCGGGCCTCCTCGCCCAGCGGAGGCTTTTGAAAGCGGAACAGAAATAAGGAAAAACGCAAAAAAGGGCCGCTCTCTTTCGAAAGAGAGCGGCCCTTTTCATTTTGTCCTCAGTCCTTCGCGCCCAGCGAGACTGCATGGCGCACGAAGCTCATCGGCGGCACATAGCGCGGCAGCTTCATTTTGAAGACCGTCTGCGGCGTGCGCGGCTCAGTAAGCTCGAAGCCCTCGAGATCGTGCATTACGGGAGCGATCATCGTGAAGGGGCGGCAGTCGGGGCCGACAAGCTCGATCTCGTCGCCCGCGGCAAACTTGTTGCGCAGCGACAGCGTCGCGTTGCCCTGCTCGTCGCAGTCCGTCACGACCGCGCAGACCTGCCAGTCGCGGATGTAGCGGGAATTCGCGTAATACTGCCCCGGCTGGCCGTAGTAAAAGCCCGTGGAATAATGGCGGTGGCTCACGTGCTCCACCTCGTCGCGCCAGACGGGGTCTGCCTCCCTGCCCGCCGCCACATCGTCGAGCACGTGGCGGTACGCGCCCGTCACAATAGCGGCGTAGTAGGCGGACTTTGCGCGGCCTTCGATCTTGATGCAGTCGATGCCCGCGTCCATGATGTCGTCCAGATGGTCGATCATGCACATATCGCGCGAGTTCATGATGTAAGTGCCCTTCTCGTCCTCAAAGACGGGGAAATATTCTCCGGGACGCTTTTCCTCCATCAGCGCGTACTGATAGCGGCAGGGCTGGGCGCAGGCGCCGCGGTTCGAGTCGCGCCCTGTCATGTAATTCGAGAGCAGGCATCTGCCCGAATAACTCATGCACATCGCACCGTGACAGAAGGTCTCGATCTCCAGTTCCGCAGGGATTTTCGCCCGCATTTCGCGAATTTCCTGTAAAGATACTTCCCTTGCCAGCACCACTCTTTTCGCACCTAAATCGTACCACGCGCGTGCGCACTCGTAGTTGGCGATGGACTGCTGCGTGGAGATGTGCCGCTCGCACTTCGGCGCGTACTTCCCCGCGAGCGTGAACGCGCCGAGGTCGGCTAAAATGAGCGCATCGACGCCCGCGTCGTTCAGCCGCTCAAGATGCTCGGGCAGACGCGCGACCTCATCGTTGCGCGGCATGGTGTTCACCGTCACATGTACGCGCACGCCATAGTCATGCGCGAACTTCACAGCCTTGGGCAGCTCCTCGGGCGCAAAGTTGCCCGCAAACGAGCGCATGCCGAAGCTCGTACCCGCAAGGTACACCGCGTCCGCGCCGTAGAGCACGGCCATTTGCAACTTTTCCATATCGCCCGCCGGGGCGAGGATCTCCGGTTTTCTTCTCATACTGTTCCTCTTTCAAAGCGGCAGCATGGCTTGCGCCATGCTGCCGCGTCCGTTTTTGTTATCCTGCGTACTGGCTGGAGCTGACGAAGCTGGGATTCTCTGGGGAGGTGTTGAATCAGTGGTGTAGGTTGTGCTTGGCGAGCGCGTAGAAGTAATAATTCGTCTGCGCCGGGTCGAGCGCCGCCTGAATGGAGGCAAGGCCGGGGTTTGCAATGGGCGTCGGCGGCAGACCCTCGTACATCGAGAGGTTGTAAGGTGTGTTGTAGTTGAGGTCGCTGCTCGTCAGCGTTCCGGTGTAGTTCTCGCCAAGACCGTAGATGAGTGAGGCGTCAATCTGGAGCTTGTGGTACGTCTCACCTACGTTATTGAGACGGTTGTAGATGACGGAAGCGATGTTCTCGCGGTCGGTGCCGTCCGTTTCCTTTTCAATGAGCGAAGCGATGGTCAGGATCTGATTGAGCGAGTAGCCGGAGGACTCGACCTTCTGCATGATCTCATCGCTCATCTTCGTGTTAAAGTTGTCAAGCAGTCTTGACAGCGCGTGCGCCGGATCCTCGTCTACGAAGAACTCATAGGTATCCGGGAAAAGGTAACCCTCCAGGCGCGTCAGATCGCCTTTTTTGTTGTTGTCGATAAACGAATAGTTGAAATCCGCGTTCAGCGCCGCATCGGTAAGCTTTTCCGCCGTGTTGACGCCGTATTTGTCCATCAGCGCGATGATCTGGCGGACATTATACCCCTCGGGGATCGAGATCTTGACCGTGTTGGCCGTGAGCGAGGCATTCTTGTTGCTCATGCGGTTGATGAGCGCATCATAGTCCATGTCGCTGTTGACGGCATAGGTGCCGATACCAATGCGGCTCTCGGCGTGACGCACCCTGCCGAAAAGCTTAAAGAACCACTTATAGCGGACAAGCCCATCCTCGTGGAGCTTGTTGGCAATGGTGCTCAGATTGTCGTCGCGCGTGATCTCAATGGTCGTTTCAACGGGGTCTTTGTTGAACGAGCACATGTCGTCTGCCAGCAGCCAGCCCACACCGGCCAAAATCGCCGAAACGATCAGTACGAATGCAAGCCACAGCGCAAAGCGGCGGCGCTTGCCCTTCCTTTTCAGTTTCTGCCGCTCGGCGCTGCTGCGCGTGGCGCGGTGCTGCGTGCGCACTTCCGCTTCGCGGACGCTTTCGGCGTCCCAGCGGGCGGTCTGGTCGTAGTTATCCTCGTAGCTCATAGATCCTCCTTGCTTGGTCGATCTCAAATTCTCTCAACATTTTTGGTATGGTCAGGCCCACCTTTGCGCGCTCGCGCATAGGATAGTGCAGAGCATGACAAGTGAGGTGAAGCAAAAAATGTGCAATAACAATAATAACTGCCTGTGGCTGATCCTGATCGTTATCCTGATCCTCTGCTGCGGTGGCTGTGGAAACGGCAGCACCTGCGGCAGCGGCTGTAACTGCGGCAACAGCTGCGGCTGCGGCGGCAGCAACGACTGCTGCTGCTAAGGCACCTTCCTCCTGTGAAGATGGGGCGCGTAAGCGTCCCTTTTCACTTCTCTTTGACGCGGTCAAGCCTTCAAAAGTTCCGTTACGCGGCGGTAAATCTCCTCGTGAATATCCTCGATCGAACGCATCTCGCCGTTTTTCGAGCAATCGATGCGCTGCCAGCCGCAGCGCTCCACGACCTTTTTCGCGTTTTCACGGCAGGCGCGCAGATAGGCAGCGTCCTGCTCGTGGATGTCGGCTTTTGTGTTGGTCGCCTGCTCACGCCCGCGCATCATCTTTTCGGTCAGCTCGGTCGGCACGTCGAGATAAAAGACGAGCGCCGGCTCCGGCAGACCCAAAAGGTCATATTCGAAGCCAAAGAGCCAGTCGAGGTACTTCTCCCGCTCGCCGTCCGGCAGCTTGCCCGCCTGATGCACGGCGTTTGAGGTCGTGTAGCGGTCGGCAATGAGAAGGCCGCCCGCCTCGTAATATTTTCCCCAGTCCTGCTTATAGGACGCATAACGGTCGACCGAATAAAATGTCGACGCGGCATAGGCGTTCACATCGTCCGGGTGGGTGCCGAACGCACCACCGAGGTACAGTTCAACGAGTGCGGCGGATTTTTCCCCATAGCGCGGGAAATTGAGCTTGCGGCAGTCGATCCCTTCGCGCTGCAATCTCTCGAAGAGGAGCTTGCTCTGCGTGGCCTTGCCCGAGCCGTCCGTTCCCTCAAATACGATCAGCTTCCCCTTCATTTGTGCTTCGCCCCCGAAACATGGACAAGAAAGAGCGGCAGCTTCATCATGCGGCCAATGCGGGACGGATTTTTGACAAGGCGGTAGAACCACTCAAGGTTATGCTTGCAGTAGAACTCCGGCGCACGCTGCGCAACGCCTGCAAAAATATCCATCGAGCCGCCAAGCCCCATCAGAAGAGAGCAGCCGGTCGCTTCGCCGTACTTCGCCATAAAGAGCTCCTGCTTGGGTGCGCCGAGGCACACAAGCGCCATATCCGCGCCGCTCGCTTTGATCTCCTCAGCAATGGGCGCGTCTTCCTTAAAGTAGCCGTCGTGCGTACCGGCAACCACAAGGCCGGGAAAACGGTTTTTGAGGTTTTCCGCCGCCTGTTCGGCAACGCCCGGCTTCGCGCCGAGTAAGAAAACGCTCTTGCCGAGCTTTGCGCAGCGCTCGATCATGCCCGTGCCGAATTCGATCCCCGGCACACGGCTTCTGAGCGGTTCGTGCAGGATCTTCGCCCCGTACACAATGCCGATGCCGTCTGGCAAAACAAGATCCGCGCCGTTCACCGCGGCGTTTGCCGCAGCGTCCGCGCGGCAGGTCTCCACGATCTCGGGATTGGGTGTGACAACGTAGTGCGCGCCGGGCGTGCAGAGGAGCTTTTCCCCGCGCGCAAGCGCTTCTTCCATCGTCACATTATCAAAGCCAACGCCTAAAATATTGATCCGCATGATAGTCTGTCCGTTTCCTTCACATTTTTGTTAAATCGGTTTATTATATCACTCTTCCTTGCCGCTTTCAACCGCTTTGGCGCTTTTCTCCGGCAGCTGAGAGAGAATGACCGCCGTGAGCATCAACGAGCAGCCGAAGTACTCGCGCAGGCTCATACGCTCGTGCAGGAAGATCGCTCCCGACACGACCGCAAAGAAGGATTCCAGACTCAGGATCAACGACACGACCGTCGGGTCACCGTCCTTCTGCGCAAGGATCTGCAGCGTATAGCCCACGCCGCTCGACATCACGCCGACATAGAGCAAAAACGGAAGGCAGGTCTTTACAGCCGCAAGCGTGGTGTGCTCGCCGAAGACGAGCGCGCCGACGACCGAGAGCACAATGACCACCACGAACTGCGCGCAGGAAAGCGCAATGCCGTCCACCCGCTGCACATAATGATCCACCGCGAGGATTTGCGCGGTGAAGGCAAAGGCGCAGAGGAAAATATAGAAATCACCGCTGCTGAACGAGACGGAGCCGCCGTCAAAGCAGAGGAAATAAAGCCCCGCCACGGCAAAGAGCACATAGATCCAGGTGCTCTTCTTCGCCTTTTTGCCCAGCATGATGCTGAACACCGGCACGAGCACGATATAGAGCGTCGTGATAAAGCCCGCCTTGCCTGCGGTCGTCGTTTCAATGCCGAACTGCTGCAAATTGACGCCGAGTGTAAGGAAGAACCCGCAGATCAGGCCGCCGCACAGCAACACGCGCTTTTCCTCCGCGGTATACTTCTCGCGCGGGCGAATACGCCGCACGACAAGCAGCAGCAACAGCAGTGCCAATGCCGCAGGAATGGAACGCAGCGCGTTGAAGCTGAAGCAGCCGAGATGCCCCGCGCTGAGACTCTGGGTCACAAAGGAGCTGCCCCAGATCATCGCCGTGATCAGCGGCAGAATGATCTGGCGGACTTTAGGATTTTTCATAGTTGCCTCCTGAATATCACACATGTTACAATGTGACATAGCATATCAAAATACCGCATTTTTCGCAAGTATTCCGGCAGGAAAATTTGCACCGTGTTGAGAGTATCATTAAATGCAGAAGAAACCGTTACGGTTTTTCCTGCATTAT
>ENA-UOJG01000218-UOJG01000218.1-human-gut-metagenome-genome-assembly--contig:-C47-NODE-218-length-89401-cov-8.349574_pt1 | contig 89401 bp, 84 predicted proteins | sample MGYA00242340_ERZ723887 | MGnify/ENA metagenome assembly ERZ723887 | reverse complement strand
GGCCGCGCGGCGGGCGCAGGTGAACCCTGTTGCGGCGGAAAATCTCGCCGCCGGCGTGCTTTTTCGACGGCGGGGCGCGCCCCCTGGCGGGTTGTCCCGCCAGGGGACGCTTGCTATTCCCTCGTTACGCCTCAATCAGGGATTTGCCCGTCATTTCCGCAGGTACGGGAACGCCCATGCTGGAAAGCATCGTGGGGGCGATATCGGCCAGGCGGCCGCCCTCGCGCAGCTTCTTGCCAACCATATCCGCGCCCACGGCAATGAAGGGCACCGGGTTGGTGGTGTGCGCCGTGAAAGGCTCTCCTGTTTGAGGATCAACCATCTGATCCGCGTTGCCGTGGTCGGCCGTTACAAACACGCGGCCGCCGTTGGCAAGGATTGCGCTTACAACCTTATCCACGCACTCGTCCACAGCGGCGACGGCCTTCATGGCCGCTTCCATTACGCCGGTATGACCCACCATATCGCAGTTGGCGAAGTTGAGAATCATCACGTCATACTTCTTTTCGTTAATGAGCTCAACGGCCTTTTCGGTAATCTCATAAGCGGACATTTCCGGCTTCATATCGAAGGTGGCAACCTTTGAGGAGGGAATCAGCACGCGATCCTCGCCTTCATTGGGCTTTTCCACGCCGCCGTTGAAGAAGAAGGTCACATGCGCATATTTCTGCGTTTCAGCAATGCGCAGCTGCGTTTTGCCCAGCTTGGCCAAGTATTCGCCCATGGTGTTTTCCAGCGTTTCGGGAGGATTGACCACTTCCAGGCCGGTAAAGGTTTCATCGTACTGCGTCATGCTCACAAAGGTTACGGGGAAATAGCCCTTTCCGCGCACAAAGCCGGTAAAATCCGGCTGAATAAACGTGCGGGTGAGCTGGCGGGCGCGGTCGGGACGGAAGTTGAAGAAGATAACGCTATCGCCCTCGTTGATGGTGGCAACGGGCTTGCCGTTTGCCATAATCACGGTGGGCTTTACAAACTCGTCCGTTTCTTCCTTGGCATAGCTCTGCTCCACGGCCTGTGCGCCGCTTTCGGCCTCCGCCTGGCCCTTGCCAAGCACCATCGCGTCATAAGCCTTCTGAACGCGATCCCACAGGTTGTCGCGGTCCATAGCCCAGTAACGGCCCATCACAGTGGCAATTCTGCCAACGCCAATCCCATCCAGCTTTGCCTGCAATTCCTTTACATAGTCAATGCCGCTGGTGGGGGGCACGTCGCGGCCATCCAAGAAGCAATGCACGTACACTTCCTTTACGCCGCGCTGCTTGCACATATCCAAAAGCGCATACAAGTGCGTGTTATGGCTATGCACGCCGCCGTCGCTCAGCAGGCCCATCAGATGCACGGCCTTGCCGCTTTCCTTCGCGATGTCCATGGCATGGATAAGCGGCTTTTTCTGGAAGAAAGCGCCGTCCTGAATATCCTTGGTGATGCGGGTCAGCTCCTGGTAGACGATGCGGCCCGCGCCCAGGTTCAGGTGGCCAACCTCGCTGTTGCCCATCTGGCCGTCCGGCAGGCCAACATCCATCCCGCTGGCGCCCAGCTGAGTATGGGGATACTTCGCCATCAGCGCATCCAGCCTGGGCGTACCCTGCTGATAGATCGCATTTCCTTCATGGGCGGGGTTAATGCCAAAGCCATCCATGATGATAAGCGCCGTCATGGTTTTTTCCATAGCTGTTTTTTGCTCCTTTTATTTGTTGTACAGCACAACCTGGGTAAAATCCGGGGCCTTGAGGGACGCGCCGCCAATCAGGCCGCCGTCGATTTCCGCCTGCGCCATTAGGCCCTTTACGTTCTTGGGGTTCATGCTGCCGCCGTACTGAATGCGCACGGCATCGCTTACGTCCTTGCCATATTTGCGCTCAATCGCCTTACGGATTACGCCGATGGTTTCGTTCGCCTGTTCGTCGGTAGCGGTAAGGCCGGTGCCGATGGCCCAAACGGGTTCATAAGCCACAACGGCGTTCTTGATTTCATCGTTGGTAAGGCCGTGCAGCGCCATCAGCGTTTGGTATTCCACGATGATATCGGTATAGCCGTTCTCGCGTTCGTCCTTGAGCTCGCCCACGCAAATGATCGGAATCAAGCCGGCGGCAACGGCTGCGCGCACGCGCTTGTTCACGGTCTTATCGGTTTCGCCAAAGTACTGGCGGCGTTCGCTGTGGCCAATCACCACATATTCTACGCCGCAGGCCTTGAGCATATCCGCGCTCAGCTCGCCAGTGTAAGCGCCGCTGGGGGCAAAGTGCACGTTTTGCGCGCCAAGATGAATGTTGCTGCCAGCCGCAGCTTCCTTCACAGCGGCAAAATCCGTAGCGGGCACGCACACCACCACGTCGCAATCAGCGTCCTTTACGCTCTGGGCCAGCGCGCTTACCAGCTCGCGGGCCTCTTCGGGGGTCTTGTTCATTTTCCAGTTACCGGCAATAATGGGCTTACGCATTTGTATGCAACCTCTTTCTTTTCCATTTCGCAAAGTTTGCGCAGGCTGACTAGGCGGCCTGCGCAAAGGTTTGATCAACTTATTTCTCGTCCAGGGCCGCAACGCCGGGCAGAACCTTGCCCTCCAGATATTCCAGGGAAGCGCCGCCGCCGGTGGAGATGTGGGTCATCTTCTCGCCAAGGCCCATCTGCTCCACAGCCGCGGCGGAATCGCCGCCGCCGATGATGGTTACGGCGTTGCTGTCCGCCATGGCCTGGGCCACAGCCAACGTGCCCGCCGCCAGCGTCGGGTTCTCAAACACGCCCATGGGGCCGTTCCACACAACGGTCTTGGCGTCCTTAACGGCATTGGCAAACAGCTCGCGGCTCTTGGGGCCGATGTCGCAGCCCTCCATATCGGCGGGAATTTTATCCGCATCCACAGCAATGGCTTCCACGGGCGCGTCGATGGGATCCGGGAAATCCTTGATGCACATGGTGTCCACAGGCAAAAGCAGGTTTACGCCCTTCTCGGCGGCCTTGGCCATCATATCCTTGCAGTAATCAATCTTGGTATCGTCCAGCATGGACTTGCCAACCTCGTAGCCCTTGGCCTTGAGGAAGGTGAAGGCCATGCCGCCGCCAATAATCAGCGTATCCACCTTTTCCAGCAGGTTGTTGATCACGTTGAGCTTGTCCTGAATCTTGGCGCCGCCCAAAACCGCCACGAAGGGACGGTCGGCGTTTTCCAAAGCCTTGCCCATCACGTCCAGCTCCTTGCCGATGAGGTAGCCGGCCACGTTGGGGGAAAGGAACTTCGTTACGCCCTCGGTGGAACAGTGCGCGCGGTGGCAGGAGCCGAACGCGTCGTCCACATAGCAGTCCGCCAAAGAGGCCAGCTCCTTGGAGAAGTCCTCAATGTTCTTGGTTTCTTCCTTGCGGAAGCGGGTGTTCTGCAAAAGCACCACGTCGCCGTCCTTCATGGCGGCAACGGCGGCCTTGGCATTCTCGCCAACCACGGTATCGTCATTGGCAAACACAACGGGCTTGCCCAGGTACTCGCTCAGGCGCGCAGCCACGGGCGCGAGGGAGAACTTTTCCTCCGGGCCGTTCTTCGGCTTGCCCAGATGGCTGCAAAGAATGACCCTGCCGCCGTCGGCAATCAGCTTTTTGATGGTGGGCAGAGCCGCCACAATGCGCTTATCGTTGGTGATTTTGCCGTCCTTCATAGGTACGTTAAAATCGCAGCGGACAAGGACTTTCTTACCGGACACCTGAATGTCGTCAATCGTCTTTTTAGCCATGCTACACACTCCTTAGCGTTGTTCGGTTTCTTTTATTGCAAACCCCTGTTGGGCAGCAAACGGTGTTATGGGGCTTCGGCGGCGCTCTGCGCCAAAATGGCCTTGGCCGCGCCCTCGTCGGTCACAAGCATGGCATGCTTGCGGTTTTTCATCACGGAGGCAATCGCGTCGGCCTTTTTCGCGCCCGCCGCCACTGCAATCAGCGCGCATTCGGGCTTCAACGCGCCTAAATCATGCGCGACGGTGGAAGCCGAGTATACCAGCCTGCCCCTGCGGTCAAAGTAGCAGCCGTATGCCTCCGCCACGGCGCCCTTTCTAAGCACCTCAGCCTCCACAGCTGCCGGAAGCTGGCGCTTCTGCGCCATATCGTCCGCCCGTCCTATGCCATGCAGCACCACGTCCGCCCGCTCCAGAAGCGCGAGCGTTTCGTCGATCTCCTTTAGCTTGCGCATTTCCAGAAGCGCCTGCTCGTCCAGATGGTCCGGCAGGTGCATCATGCGGTGATGCCCGCCCAGCCGCCTGGCAATTTCGCAGGCGACGGTGTTGGCCTGCGTTTCCAGGGAACGCCCAATGCCGCCGCGCGCGGGCACCACCATCACGTTCATAGGCGTGCCCTGGGGCACCGCGAACGCAACCTCATGAATGGTGCTTCCGCCCGTAACCGCCAGCGTGGAACCGCTTTGCAAAAAGCCGCGCAGCCGTATGGCTGCGTTTCTGCCCACCTCGTGCAGCACATGATCGTCCGTATCGGCGTCGCCCGCCACCACGCACACCTTGGTTACATCAAACAGCCTTCCCAGCGCCATTTCCAGCTTGGTCAGGCCGCGCAGGTCGCGGCTGAACAGCCGGGCCATGGGTAATATCTCGCTTGCGGCGGGGGTCAAGCTCATGCCGGCCGCATCCAGGGCCACCAGGCCATGCTCCTTTAGAAGCGTGGCAACCGTGCGGATTTCGCGCTCGGGAAGGTTTAGCCGGGCGGCAAGCTGCCGCCTGCCGACGGGTTGCAGCGCGCCTATACGCTCCAGCACCAGCGCCCTGCGCTCTATCTCCTGCGCCAAGTCCGGAGCAAGCCGCTGCATCAGGGTAAAGTAATCGTCCTGCATTGCCACCCTTCCCATTGGGCCGTTTTGCGTCCCGCATGACCAAATTTATCCCACAGATAATTATACATCAAACCGCAAAGCATGGCAAGGGCTTTTGATAAAGGTTTCACAATTTTGGAAAGCCGTCTATTTCCCTTTCGCGGCGCATACGCTATCTGCAAGGAGGCCATACTTATGGATAACAAAGCAATCATCGTCGCCTGCTTTGCAGGCCTGCTGGCGGCCGTCTATCTGTTTTGCATGCATTCCACACCCCGCAGGGGCGCTATGCGCGTTATTGAACGCGTTTTCGCGGGCGTCATCCTATGCTACCTGTGCCGGCTTGTGCTTACGCCATTGGGGCTTGCTCTGCCCCAGGGCCCTGTCGCGGCGTTTCTTGCGGGCTATCTGGGGCTGCCGGGCGCGGCGCTAGCAGCCTGGCTGCATCTGGCGCCATAGCTTACAGCTCGAATACCTCGGTGCCCTCAAGCGCGGCGGCGATCAGCGTCTCGCCGTCCAGCTTGCTTTCGCCATCCAGGATGATCTCCAGCTTAGGCTTGGTGGCAGGGTGGCGCGGCGTAAACACCGTGCAGCAATCCTCATACGGCAGCGAGGAGGTTTCGTAGGTACCGATCTTTTCTGCAATCTCAATAATCTCGGACTTATCAAAACCAATCAGCGGCCGGAACACCGGCATATCCGCCACAGCGTCCGTGCAGCTTAGGGCATGCATGGTTTGGCTGGCTACCTGGCCGATGCTTTCGCCGGTGATGATCGCCTGCGAACGCTCCTTTTTGGCTATGGCGTTTGCAATGCACATCATATACCGCCTCATGATGATGGTGGTATAATCCTCGTGGCACTTTTCGTGGATCTGCATCTGGATATCGGTAAAGGGCACCACATGCACGCGGATGCCGCAGAGGCTTTCGCTCAAAATGCGGGCCAAATCAAGCACCTTTTCCTTCGCGCGCTCGCTGGTGTACGGGAAGGAGTAAAAATGTACCGCGTTCACGCTCACGCCGCGCTTGGCGATCATCCAGCCCGCTACGGGGCTATCGATGCCGCCGGAAAGCAGCAGCGTGGCCCTGCCGTTGGAGCCCACCGGCATGCCGCCCACAGCCGGGATGGGATGCGTGTAGAGATACGCCATATCCCGGATTTCCACGGACAGCACCACATCCGGGTTTTTCACATCCACGCGCAAATCCGGCAGATGCTCCAGCAGATACGCGCCCATCTCCCTGTTGATTGTGGGCGAATCCATAGGATAGCGCTTATCGCTGCGGCGCGCGCTCACCTTGAAGCTGCCCTTGTGTCCCTTCATAAGCTCCGCCGCCTGCGCGCAGAGGGCTTCAAAATCGTCCTTTTCCATTTCGATGGCTCGGCACACGCTGTGCACGCCAAATACCTTGGTTACGCGGCGAATGGCCTCGTCCATATCGGTTGCGCCGCTCACGTACAGGCGGCTGTCGTTCAGCCATACATGGCCGTTCACATCCTTCACCGCTTCGCGCACACGCCCTACCAGCATTCGCAAAAAAGTGGGGCGGTTGAGCCCTTTCAAAAAGATCTCGCCAAAGCGAACCTGCAAAACCTCACGCATATGCTTTCCTCCCAGGCCTATCGCCGCGTAAACCTGCGCAGCAAACGTACCTTTTCAATGATTTTCTGCGCCGCGTAACGCATTTCATCCTCGGTATTCTCCGGACAAAGGCTGATGCGTATCGCGCCGTCCATGGCTGCGGGCGCGCAACGCATGGCCGTAAGCACCACGGAGCGCTTTCCCTTTTTGGACGAGCATGCCGAACCCGTGCCCACATAAATTCCGTCGCCCTCCAGCGCGTGCAGCAGCGTTTCGGCCCGCACCGGCGGAAACGCCACGTTAAGAATATGCCCCGCGCTCATGGGGTCGTTAACGGGCAGGCCCAAAACCGTTGTTTCCGGCAATTCCCTTTCAAGCAGCTCCACAAGCAGCGCCTTCATGGCCTTCATGCGGGCCAGGCCGTCCGCCGGATAGCTCTCCACGGCAGCGCGCAGGCCCGCAATGCCGCAGGTGTTTTCCGTGCCGCTGCGCAGGCCGTTTTGCTGCCCGCCGCCCGCAATTTGCGGCTTAATGCGGTAGCCGTCGCGCAAAACAAGCGCGCCCACGCCCTTGGGGCCGTGAATTTTATGCGCGCTGAGCGCGTAGGATTGCACGTTGTATGCTTTAAAGGAAAAAGGCGTCCGCAAATATCCCTGCACGCCGTCCACATGAATGGCCGCCTTGGGCGCAAGCGTGTCGCGCAGGCGGCAAACCGCGTCCAGCGGCATGATTACGCCGGTTTCATTGCATACCTGCATCACGCAAATCAGCCGCGTATCCGGCCCCAGCATACTCCCAAGCGCATCCAGCTCCACAGAGCCCTCCGCCGTAAGGGGAATAGCCCGCGCCGTCACGCCAAAGCGGCCTTCCGCCTCTAGGCAGGCATTTTGCACCGCCGCATGCTCTGCGGCGGTGTAAAGCACCTCGCCGGGGCCGCGCTGTCCCTGTAGGCAGCCCCATATGGCAAGGTTATCGCTCTCCGTGCCGCCGGAGGTGAAAATCACGTTCTTTTCGCTGGCATCCAGCGTTTTGGCGATTGCCTGCCTCGCCCCCGCCAGCTCCTGCTCGGCATGCATGGCCGGCCCATATAGCGCGGAGGGATTGAAGTATATCTCCTGCATGCTGCGGTTCATCGCTTCCACGGCCTGCGCGCAGGGGCGGGTGGTGGCGCTGTTATCCAGATAAATCTGCCTGCTCACGCCTGATACGCCCCATGCGGAAGATATTTGCGAATCATATCCACAAGCTCGTCAGAGGGCTCCAGAACGACGATGTTCTTTTCGCTCTCCTTTTGATAATAAAAATAGTATAGCTTCGCGTCGCGGTTCAAAAACCAGTTGCGCCGCTTCAGCCCCGGCATGTTGATCAGCTTGCGGAAGCCGTTGGAATCCACAGGGCCGAAGGCTTCCACGTTTTTGACGCGCATGGTGCCCAGGCTCTTGCGCTTTTGGTTGTTGAACACCTGCGCAAAATCCAAATCGCCATTGGTGAAGGTGTACTCATATTCGGTGCGCAGCCGGTCGCGGCGCAAAAACAAAAGCACCGCGATACCAAGCATGAGCAGCGTTTCAATCAGCCCCATGATCGAGAACTGATAAAACAGCATTTGCAAGGACATCATTCCCAGAATGGCCGCAAGCACCATGATGATATTGGCCAGCACAAACAGCGTGTTTTGCATGCCCCGGTTATGCCGCGCCACAACTTCTTCCATAAAATGGTCCATTTGAAACCCTCCTTAGGCCATATACCTGGCCAAAAATAGCAGATAAATCCCGGAAACCAAAAGCCCTACCAAAGCGCCGCCCGCAACCTCGATGGGCTTATGCCCCACCAGCTCCTTTAGCTCCTCATCCGAAATGGGCTTGCCGTTGATGAGCACATCCTGAAGAATGCGGTTGATAACCATGGCCTGCTTGCCGGTTTCCCGGCGAACGCCGGTAGCGTCGTACATAACAATACAGGCGAACACCGCCGTCACCGCAAAGGCGGCGGAATCATACCCGTATAGGGAGCCCAGCATAATGGAAGCGGAAACCACCATGGCCGTATGGGAACTGGGCATCCCGCCCGAGCCATGGAAGCGGTGAATATCCCATTTATGCTCCACCAGATAGTAAATCGGTATCTTTAACCCCTGTGCGACAAACCAGCCAATCAAAGCCGCGATCAACACGTGGTTAGAAAAAACCTCCCAAATTGGATGCAATGCGTTTCCTCTCCTCTTTCCGTATCCCGGCTCCGTTATGATACAGCAATCAGGCGGTGCGCACAAGGGTTTGGGCGGCAAGCCTGCGTAAAAAAGCGCCCCTCTCGCCGAAAATCTCTATCGCAGCCTGCGCGTGCGCTATGGCGGCCTTTGCATCCTCGCGCGATTTTTGCACGCCATGCACAGCAGGCCAGGTCATCTTGCCGCGCTGCGCGTCCATGCCGGTTGCCTTGCCCATCTGCGCCGCGTCGCCCTCCACATCAAGCAAATCGTCAATGATCTGAAAGGCCAGCCCGACGCCTTCGCCATAGGCGCGGCCTGCGCTTAGCTGTTCCTCCGTAGCGCCCGCCAGCATCAGTCCAGCCGTTAAGGGGGCGGTGAGCAAATCGCCCGTCTTATGGCGATGGATATAGGCGACGCTTTCTTTTGTAGGCGCATGCCCCTCCAGCTTCACATCCATGGTTTGCCCGGCAATCATGCCGCACACGCCCGCCCGGCGCGCGATCTCCCCGGCAGCCCTAAGCGCCCTGTCCGGGCATTCAAGCGCAAGCGGAGCGCTAAGCATGGTTTCATAAGCCATATTGAGCAGCCCGTCGCCCGCGAGGATGGCCATATTTTCGCCAAACACGCGGTGGTTGGTGGGTTTGCCCCGCCTGAGCGCGTCGTTGTCCATCGCGGGCAAATCATCGTGGATTAGCGAATACGTATGTATCATTTCCAGCGCGCATGCAAAAGGCAGGGCGCGCTCCCAATCCTCGCGCAAAAGGTGGTACGCCGCCAGCAGCAGCACCGGCCTCAAGCGCTTTCCCGGCAAAAGCAGGCTGTAACGCATAGCGCTGCGCAGCGGCTGGGGCGGCAGCCCCTCTGCCGGTTCGGCGCTGTCTGGCTCGGTAACGGGTTCCTCCCCTTGCTGCGCGAGCATGGGAAAACGCGCCAAGGCCTCGTCCACCGCCTTGCGATAGTCTTGCATTCCTGGCCCTCCTTTTTACGGTTCCAGTCCGTCCAGCAGGCTTTCCTGCCTTACAACGTCCGTTTCCACAACCACAGGCTCGCCCTTGGCGTTTGCCTGTACCTCCCGCATCCTGCTTTGCGCCTCGTCAAGCTTATGGGCAAGCGCCTCCGAAAGGCCCATCCCCTCCTCGTAAAGCTTTAACAGCTCTTCCATAGGCAGGCTCCCGCCCTCCATCTGCTCGGCGATTGCCTCCAAGCGGGCCAGCCCTTCCTCAAACGCCGGCGCTTTTTTAGCGGCCTTGCCAGCCATATAGCTTCATCCTTCCTGAACCGTCGTTATCACCGCAGCGGCGCCGCCATCGGCAAGCATGATGTGTACCGCGTCCTGTGCGCGCAGCTCTTTTACGCCTTTCACGGGCGCGCCGTTCTTGCGCACAATGGCATATCCGCGCTTGAGCGTTTCTAGCGGCCCCGCCGTGCGAATGCGCAGCGCGGCCCGTTCCACCGCGTGCCGCTTTTTAAGCAGCGCCTGCGTCATGGCCGTTTCCAGGCGCGCTTGCAACGCCGCCAGCCGCGCTGCCATGCGCTCGCCCGCTCTCTCCGGCGAGGCGGCAAGCACCCGCTGGCGCAGCTGCGCTAAAGCGAAGCGCTTTTGCTCGATCTCGCGCGCATAGCCGCGCTCCACGCGTTGCGCAAGCAGGCTCACGGTCGAAAGCAGCTCCTCCCGCACAGGCACGGCCAGTTCAGCCGCGGCGGATGGCGTAGGCGCGCGCAAATCGGCCGCAAAGTCCGCAATGGTAAAGTCCGTTTCGTGGCCCACGGCGCTTACAACCGGGGTTTGGCAGCGGGCAATGGCGCGGGCCACGCATTCCTCGTTAAACGCCCACAAATCCTCCATGCTTCCGCCGCCGCGCCCCACGATGATCACCTCGGCCTGCGCAAGCTTGTCCATCAGCCGGATGCCGGCGGCGATCTCCTGCGCCGCGCCCTCGCCCTGCACCTTTACCGGGCACAGGTACAGCGGCATGCCGGGATAGCGCCTTTGCGTCACCCGGGCGATATCGTGCACCACCGCTCCCGTTTTGCTGGTCACGATGCCCACGCCCCTGGGCAAAAGCGGCAGCGGCTTTTTCAGCGACGCGTCAAAAAGCCCCTCGTTTGCCAGCTTGCGCTTGAGCGCCTCAAACCGCAGGTATAAATCCCCCACGCCGTCCGGTTCCATCATATCCGCATAGAACTGATAAGAGCCGGTTTTTACATAAAGCCCCACGCTGCCAAACAGCCTCACACGCTGCCCGTTTTCGGGGCGAAAGCGCACGCCCATGGCCGATTGCCGGAACATGGCGCAATTGATGGCGGCTTCCTCATCCTTGAGGGTAAAATACCAGTGTCCGGATACGTGGCGTTTCAAATTGCTTAATTCGCCCGTAAGGCATACGTTGCGCAGCATAGGGTCGGAGCCCAGGGTGCGCCGCACATATTCGTTCAGCTGGCCCACGGTCAGCGTAAGCTCCCTCACAGCGCGGCCGCCCTCTCCGCAGCGGCGACGGTGCTGTCCATGAGCATGGCAATGGTCATTTTGCCAACGCCGCCTGGCACAGGCGTGATATAGGACGCCTTTTTAGATACGCTTTCAAAATCCACATCGCCGCACAATTTGCCATCCACGCGGTTGATGCCCACGTCCACCACAACCGCGCCCTCCTTCACCATATCCTCCGTAACAAAGCGGGGCTTGCCAACGGCCGCCACCAGAATATCCGCTCGGCGCGTGTGCGCGGCCAAATCCGCCGTGCGGCTATGGCACACCGTAACCGTGGCGTTTTCCTGAAGCAACAGCAGCGCCATGGGCTTGCCCACAATATTGCTGCGCCCCACCACAACGGCCTCCTTGCCCGCAATGGCAATACCCGCGCGCTTGAGCATGTGCATGGCGCCCTTGGGCGTGCAGGCCGTTACGCATTCCTTGCCTCGCACAAGCCTGCCCATGTTGATATCATGGAAGCCATCCACATCCTTTTCCGGCAGGATCAGCGCAAGCGCACGTTCGCTGTCCAGATGCGCGGGCAAGGGCAGCTGCACCAGGATGCCATGCACGGCTTCATCCGCGTTGGCCTGGCGAATGGCGGCTTCCAGGGCCTCCTGCGTGGTATCCGCCGGCATGCGCAGCGTATGGGAGCGTATGCCAAGCCTGGCGCAAGCCTTCTCCTTGTTGCCCACATAGGTCTGGCTTGCGGGATCGTCGCCCACCAGAATCACCGTAAGGCCCGGGGTGCAGCCCGTCTGTATAAGCGCATCCACGCGTTTTTTCAGTTCTCCCTCAAGCTCCGCGGCCATCAGTTTGCCGTCCAGCAGCTTTGCGGCCATTCTTCATCGCCTCCTAGCGGTTGCGGTAGTTCTTCATTCCAATCCAGGCCACGCCGGCGGCGTTATCCCCGCTATAACAGGGCTGCCCAAACATGGCCCGCACGGGCGAACGCAGCTTGGCCAGGCGCTCATCAAGCAGCCTTCGCAGCCTAAGCGAGGAAGCCACGCCGCCTACCACCAGCGCCTGCCCAGCGCCGCAGCGACGGCCCGCCGCATCCAGCAGCCTGGCAACCGTGCGCGCTAGCACATCGTAAACCTCCGCGGCAATGCGTTCCGCAGGATATTCTCCCGACTGGATAAGTTGCTGCGCCCGGGTTTCAATACCCGAAAAGTGGCAGGTAAGCCCGTCTTTGTCAATGCTTACAGGGAAAATGCCCTCCGTAGGGCTCTCCCACTCCGCGGCCAGCCTTTCCAACGCAGGGCCGGCGGGAAAGGGCAGATTGAGCGCCACCCCCACGCGGTCCACCAGCTGCCCGGCGTGCAGATCGGCACAGCCGCCTAGCGGCTTGAGCCCTTCTTCACAGCATTCCAATAGCTCGGTGGTTCCGCCGCTCAAGTGGAGCGCCACAAACCGCCCGGCCGGTTCCTCGTTGCCAACCAGCCCTGCGGCGATATGCCCGCGCTGATGCGAGGTTTCATACAACGGCACGTTCAGCGCGCTGGAAAGAACGCTGGCATGCCCCAATCCCACAGTAAACACAGGCATATAGCTATCCGCGCCGTCCCTTGGCTTAGAGGAGGCGCACACCGCCACAACCTGCGCCTCCATTGGAGAAAGCTGCTTTTGCAGCTCCGCCATCACCAGCGGCATTTGCCGTACATGCGCAAAAACGGCCTCGCTTTGGCGAAGGCCGCGCTGTCCTTTCGCAACGGGCAACAGCATACGCGAGGCGGCAACCACCTCGCCCTGCCCGTTTACCGCTGCGGCGGACGTTGTATAGCAGCTCGTATCAAACCCTAACGTAACCTGCATATCGGCGGCCCTCCAACAAGCCTCAGGCGTCCGTTTCCCGCTTGTCGCGCTCCATAGCGCCCAAAACGCCGTTGATATAGCGGCTGCTCTTTGGCTCGCTGTAACGGTTTGCCAGCTCCATCGCCTCGCTGATGGCCACGTTATCCGGCACGTCGTCCCGGTGATACATTTCGTAGGCCGCCAAGCGCAGAATGCTCAAATCCACATGCGGCACGCGGCTCATAGCCCAGGAGCCTGTGCTGTGCTTTTCAATGCTTTCATCCAGCTCGCTTTCATAAGCCGCAACGCCTGAGAGCACATCGCTTATGTAAAGGCGCTCGTCCTTGCTGGGATGCAGCTCCCCGCTCCCTTCGGGCTGGGCCATGGAAAGCTGCTCATACACCAAATCAAGGGATTCATCGTCGGCCTCGCCGCCTGACAGGCGTTCGTACAAAAGCTGCATGGCAGCCTGCCGGGCTATTGAACGCGCCATTGTAAACAACACTCCGTTTCTGTTTGTATATGACAAATGCTCATTCGTTCTTTGGGGGGAAAAGGCGATTAATCCACTTCTTTACCGTTTCGGGCTTGTTGGGGGAGGCGCCCAGGAAATACCCTGCCGCAAACAAAACCGCCACAAACAGGGTGCGCCAGAATCCTATAAACAGCAGCATCAGCGCAATCAGCGCGCCAACGACGCCAAAAATCACCCCGCAAAGGGGCGTACCGATGGGAGGGAGCTTTTTGCCGTCCATTATTCCTTCTCCTCCTCGCATTCAGGCGTTTCCATGCCCGCCTCGTTCTCTGTAACGGCTTGCGCCGCAAGGGTATCCCCGGCTTCCATATCCGCCGCTTCATCCTGCGCGGGTTCTCCCGCCGGTTCAGCCGTTTCCGCCAGCGGCATTTCCACCTCTGCGGGCGCGGCGCAGCTTTCCGGCTCCTCCGTGTGATGGAAAATACGCTCCGCCGCGCTTTCCACGGGCTTTGCCCCTTCCGCTTCAAGCGGCTTTTCGGGCTCATCCTGCTTGGCATATGCCACCGGGACGGGCTGCGGGGCCGCCAGCTTCGCGGTATCGGTTTCCACCATCACACGCACCTGGTGCACATCCACGCCGCTGCAAGAGGTGATGTATTGCTTGATCTGCTTTTGAAGGGCGTTTACAGTCAGGGGAATGTTCACGCCGCTTTGCAGCGTAATTTTGATTTCCACAACAATGCCGTCGCGGCTGTGATGGATGCGGGTGCTGTTCACAATCAGCTCCGAATGCGCGTCCACGCACTTTTTCACCATGCTCTCCATGGCGTTCATGGAAATGCTCATATCCCCCAGCTCCGTCTGCTGGATGATGAAGCCCTTCTCGCGCCTGCGGTGGAACAAAAGCAAAATGCCGTGCAGCCCCAGCGCAAGCAGCATAAGCGATACCGCCACCATCACAACGCGTTGCCACAGCGCGAACGGCCCCTCCAGCACGGACAGGTCAAGCTTGACAGGCAGCACGCCAATGCCAAACACAAATAGCCCAACGGCTGCCAACACGATCAGCAGCCCGGATAACGCGGCCAAAAGCCGGTCCCAGAATTTGATTCTCATGCGCATACCCTCCCTTGCAGCAACGTGAAAAGGAAAAACGATGCCTGCTCCGGCTCGCCATATCAGGGAACAGAAAGCAGGTATCGAAACAATCATTATTCTTCTTCGGCAGGCTGTACATCCGGCTCGTCCGGCATTTCCTCCACGATGGGCTCATGGGCTTCGGCGGGGGTAGGCTCGCCTTCAAATTCCACATGCACAGGCTGGGCCGGCTTCTGGGCTTCCTGCTCCGCGGGTTTGGAAGCGCTCTCGATGCCCTTGAAGGCTTCCAGCCCCTCAAGCGTTTCCTTTTGCTCCTTTTCAAAGCTCACGCCCTGCACATGCACGTCCACACGCACCACATGCAGCCCGGTCATGGACTCAATGGCCTTGCGCACGTTTTCCTGCACGTTGGAAGCGGCCGTCTGGATGGGCGTGCCGTACTCAATGGTAAGGTAGATATCCACCGCGGCCTCTTCCGTGCCCAGCTCCACCTTTACGCCCTTGGTAATGTTCTTGTTGCGCCCAAACACTTCGGTAATGCCGCCGCCTGAGCACATGCCCGCAACGCCCTCCACCTCGTTGGCCGCTACGCCGGCGATAATGGCAATTACCTCATTCGCATATGTAATGGTGCCAGTGGACGCATCCTCCTGTTCCAGGGTCAAAGGCAAATTGTCCTTCTTGCTGGCCATATTCTACACCTCCTATGGTTGGGGCCAAAGGGCCCGCGTCGCCTGCTTCGCCCTCTAGTATAGCAGATATTGCACGGATTGACAATCGCCTTTATTCCTCCACGCAGCGGATTTTGAGCTCCTCAAGCTGCTTATCCTTCACGGCGGACGGGGTTTCCATCATCAGGCAGGTGCCGTTTTGAATTTTGGGGAACGCCAGCACGTCGCGCAGGCTGTCCGCGCCGCTCAAGATCATCACCATGCGGTCGATGCCGAAGGCGAAGCCGCCATGCGGAGGCGTGCCATATTGGAACGCGCCCAGCAGGAAGCCAAACTGCTCCCAGGCCTGCTCTTTGGTAAAGCCCAGAAGGCGGAACATCTTCTCCTGCACGTCGCTCTGATGAATGCGGATGGAGCCGCTGCCCATTTCCACGCCGTTCATCACCAGGTCGTAGGCCTTGGCGCGCACGGCCCCGGGATCGGTGTCCATCAGGGGAATATCCTCCTCCATCACGTTGGTGAAGGGGTGGTGCATCGCAAGGAAGCGGTTTTCCTCGTCGCTCCACTCAAGTAGCGGGAACTCCGTCACCCACAGGAGGTCGTAGCGGCTTTCGTCAATCAAGCCAAGCTGCTTGCCCAGGCGCAGGCGCAGCTGGCCCATGGCGGTCAGCGCCACGTACTTCTTATCCGCGATAACAAACACCGCGTCGCCGGGCTTTGCGCCCACGCGCTCCAACAGGCGCTGCATGCTGTCGCCCTGCATGGCTTTGGCAAAGCTGGAGCGCATGCTGCCATCCTCGGCCAGCACCGCCCAAGCCAGGCCCTTCACATGATAGGTTTTCACAAACTCGCCAAGCGCATCCAGCTCCTTGCGGCTAAAATGGCTCGCGCCCTTGGCGCAGATCGCGCACACGGTATTGCCGGCCTCCAGCGCTTCCTCAAACACCTTAAAGCCGCACCCGCGCACGGTTTCGCCCACGTCCTGAATTTCCATGTCAAAGCGGGTATCGGGCTTGTCGCTGCCGTAGCGGGCCATGGCGTCGCGCCAGGTGATGCGCTTTAGCGGCAGCTCAAGGTCAATGTGCATCAGCGTTTTGAATACATGCGCATATGCGCCCTCCACCACGCCCTGGATGTCCTCCGGGTCGATGAAGCTCATCTCCATATCGAACTGGGTAAATTCCGGCTGGCGGTCGGCGCGGCCATCCTCATCGCGGAAGCAGCGGGCCACTTGGTAATACTTGTCCAGCCCGGCCAGCATCAACAGCTGCTTGTAAATCTGCGGGCTCTGCGGCAGGGCGTAGAAGGTCCCGGGCTTCACGCGGGCGGGCACCAGATAGTCGCGCGCGCCCTCGGGCGTGGATTTGCTCAAAATAGGCGTTTCCACCTCAATAAAGCCCTGCTCGTCCATGTAGTCGCGCAAAAGCTTGATCACTTTATGCCTGAACAGAAGCATATTCTGCATGCTGGGCCTGCGCAGGTCCAAATAGCGGTATTTCAGGCGCAGGGTTTCCTGCTCCTTGGTATCGTCCTCAATATAGATGGGCGGCGTTTTGCTGGCGTTGAGGATTACGGCCTTTTCCGCCGTTACCTCCACCTCGCCGGTCTTGAGCTTGGGGTTCACGGCGTCCGCGGCGCGCATGCGCACCTTCCCGTGAACCTCCAGCACATATTCGCTGTGCAGCGATTCGGCCAGCGCCAGCAGCTCCGGCGAAACCTCCGCCCCGTCAAAAACCACCTGCACAATGCCGGTGCGGTCTCGCAGCCAAACAAACACCAGGCCGCCCAGGTTGCGCGCGCGCTGAACCCAGCCTTTCAAAACAACGGATTGTCCCGCGGCCTCGGCGGTTACCTCGCCGCACATATGGGTACGATTGTTCATGGAACCTTCCTCCTTATGGGAACCGATACGGTTGTGCGCCGCCGTCCCGATTGTAGCTTACAGCCGCGCCTTTAGCGCTTCAGGCGCGCTTTCAAGCGGCGCCTCCCATTCTTCCTTGGTGTTCATATCGCGCAGCTTTACAACCCCCTTGGCAAGCTCGTCGCCGCCAAGGATGGCCATGTATTTGGCCCCCAGTTTATCGGCATACTTAAACTGGGCCTTCAGGCTGCGGCCCTGATGATCCATATCCGCGCGCAGGCCCGCTGCACGGAAGCCCTGCGTAAGCGTAAACGCCGGAATAGCCAGCTGGCTGCCCAGGCAGGCCACAAACACCTGCGGGGTTTCATCCTCAACCGCAAGCTTGCCCTCGTCCTTTTCAAGCGCGTCCAAAAGCATCAGCACGCGCTCGATGCCCATGCCAAAGCCCACCGCCGGAATGGACGGGCCGCCCAGCTCCTCCACCAGGCCGTCGTAACGCCCGCCGCCGCACACGGTCAGCTCGCCGTTGGGCGTGCCCGTAACCACCTCAAACACCGTCTTGGTGTAGTAGTCCAGCCCGCGCACAATGCGCTTATCCACCGCATAGCGGATTCCCGCCGCCTCCAGATACCGCTTGAGCAGCTCAAAATGCTCGCGGCAGCCGTCGCACAGGCAATCCAGCATCATGGGCGCGTCCGCAAGGACCTCCTTGCAGCGCTCCTCCTTGCAGTCCAGCGTGCGCATGGGGTTTATTTCCGCGCGCTCCTGGCAGGTTTTGCACAGCAGGTCGCGCTTTCCGGCCAGGTATTCACGGAACATCTGCTGGTACGCCGGGCGGCAGTTCGGGCAGCCAATGGAATTGATGCGCACCGAAAGGTTCTTTAGCCCAAAGCTGGAAAGCAGGTTCACCACCAGCACAATCAGCTCCGCATCGGCGGAGGGCTGGGCCGCGCCAAAGCACTCCATGCCAAACTGATGGTGCTCCCTCAGCCTGCCGGACTGCGGCGCTTCATAGCGGAAATGCGGCGCGTTGAGGTAATACATCTTGGCGGGCAGCGCCTGCGCGTACAGCCCGCTTTCCAGGAAGGCGCGCACCGTGCCGGCCGTGCTTTCCGGCTTCAGGGTAACGCTGCGCTCCCCCTTGTCCAAAAAGGTGTACATCTCCTTGCGCACCACGTCGCTGCTTTCCCCGGCAGAGCGGGCAAACAGCTCCGTATGCTCCACCACCGGAGTACGGATTTCCTTAAAGCCGTTAAGAAGCGCCGCCTTGCGCATTTCCCTTTCCAAGGCGCGCCAACGCGCGCTTTCGGCAGGCAGCACATCCTTCATGCCTTTGAGTACCTTGTACTGCATTGTGTTTCACCTCGTCGCTTGCTCTGTGAAAAAAAGGTCACAGACGGTTGCATTATACACGTGCCGCAACGGGATTGTCAAGAATTTGAAGGGTTTTTGGACGCGTTCCCTCCCCCAGGCGGCGCGGCCACGGATTTGACTTATGTATCCTGATTCGCTAAGATGAGTATGCTGCTTTTAGCACCAAGCATGGAGGAGTGATTGGAATGGGACGAACCAAACTGCGTGAGCGCCTGCTTCCCGATTATACGCGCGGCGAAGAAATCTTTAACATGGTTTCCCACATCGTTGGCGGCGGTTTAGGCGTGATTGTCCTGGCGGTAAGCGTGATCCTTTCGGCTATCCGGCAAAACCCGTGGGCCATATTCAGCAGCATTATCTATGGATTATCCTTTATTCAGCTCTACACCATTTCCAGCGTTTATCACGGCCTGCGCCCCGGCATGGGCAAAAAAGTGCTGCAAGTTATCGACCATTGCACCATCTATCTGTTTATCGCCGGTACCTACACGCCGCTGCTGCTTTGCGCGCTCAGGCCCGCCTATCCCCTCTGGGCGTGGATTCTGTTCGGCGTCGTTTGGGGGCTGGCCTCGCTGGCGATCGTTCTTACGGCGATCGATCTCAAGCAGTTCGCCGTGTTCTCCATGATCTGCTACATCGGCATGGGTTGGTGCATCATTCTGGCCATCCGCCCGCTCGTGATGGTTTTGCCCATTCCGGCCCTGGTTTTGCTGGTAAGCGGCGGCGTGGTGTACACGATTGGGGCCGTGCTGTACGGGCTTGGCCGAAACCATCGCTATATGCATTCGCTGTTCCACCTGTTTGTGTTGGCGGGCAGCGTGCTGCATGCGCTGTGCATTCTGCTCTATGTGCTCTAAAAAAACCGTGCGAAAGGCTTGCCTTTTTGCCATCCGTCATGTAAAATAGGAAGGCCGAGTGTACAATGACGGTTGAGTCCTGTGCGATTTCAACGCGTGAACCCTGTCAGGTCCGGAAGGAAGCAGCAGTAAGCGCAGTTTGGGATGTGCTGCGGGGTTGCTCAGCCTGAGTGCATTCGGTTTTTCTTATTATTTTTTGTTTTTAAGGGGGAGTAGCAATGAATTACCGGCATCTCATGGAAACGGATCCCGAGCTTTTTCAAGCGATCGAGGATGAGGTTCAACGCCAGCGCGAGCACATTGAGCTTATCGCCTCCGAAAACTTCGTATCCCCTGCCGTAATGGAAGCCATGGGCTCCCCGCTTACCAACAAATATGCCGAGGGGTATCCCGGCAAGCGCTATTATGGCGGCTGCCAGTACGTGGATGTGGCCGAGGAACTGGCGCGCAATCGCGCCAAGCGGCTCTTTGGCGCGGAGCATGCCAACGTGCAGCCCCACAGCGGCGCGCAGGCCAATACCGCCGTTTACTTTGCCATGCTCAACCCCGGCGATACGGTGCTTGGCATGAACCTGTCTCACGGCGGCCATCTTACGCACGGCAGCCCGGTCAACATCAGCGGAAAGTACTTCCACTTCGTTCCCTATGGGGTGGACGAGTCCACCGGCCGCATCGATTATGACGCTGTGCGCTCCCTTGCCAGGGAGCACCGGCCCAAGCTGATTGTGGCCGGCGCATCCGCCTATCCGCGCGCCATTTCCTTTGCCACGCTGCGCGGCATCGCGGACGAGGTAGGCGCGCTGCTCATGGTGGATATGGCGCACATCGCCGGCCTGGTGGCGGCAGGCGAGCACGAAAGCCCCGTCCCCTATGCGGATTTTGTTACCACCACCACGCACAAAACCCTTCGCGGCCCGCGCGGCGGCTTGATTCTTTGCAAGGAGCAGTACGCCAAGGCCATTGACAAGGCCATCTTCCCCGGCACGCAGGGCGGCCCGCTCATGCATGTGATCGCCGCCAAGGCCGTGTGCTTCCAGGAGGCGCTCAAGCCCGATTTCAAGGCCTATCAGCACCAGATCATCCGCAATGCAAAGGCGCTGGAAAACGCCTTCCGCAGCCTGGATATCCAAATGGTATCCGGCGGTACGGACAACCATCTCCTTCTGATGGACCTTACCAACACCCAGCGCACCGGCAAGGAGATGGAAGCGCTGTTGGGCCAGTGCAATATCACGGTCAACAAAAACACCATTCCCGGCGAGCAGCGCAGCCCCATGGTTACCAGCGGTGTGCGCGTAGGCACCCCGGCCGTCACCACACGCGGCATGACGGAGGAGGATATGGCGCTTATCGCCGGGTTCATCAAGCGCGTGCTGGATGGCGGCGAAGATGCCTGCCCCGCCGTGAAGGCGGATGTGGCCGCTATGATGAAGCGCTTCCCCCTGTATGAAGGCTTCCCAAATGACTGAACAGCCCCTGAGCGCCTACGCGAAGGGCGTTTTGGGCGAGGCCGCGGCCTGTGATTTCCTTGAAAGGCAGGGCATGCTGCTATTGAACCGCCGCTACCGCGCTGCCGGCGGGGAGATAGACCTCATCCTGCTGGATGGGGATGTGCTCGTATTTGCGGAGGTCAAGCTGCGCGGGCGCGGCACTACGCTGGATGGGCAGTACGCCGTCACGCCGCGCAAGCAGCGGCGCATGATCGCCGCAGCGCGCTGCTTTCTGGGGGAAAACCCGCGCTATGCCCATCACATGATTCGCTTCGACGTTGTCACCGTCGCCGGCGATGGCGTCACCCACCTTCCAAACGCCTTTCAGGGCGCAGAGTGGGAATGAACGGCCTGTTGGCAGAAAAAAATCCGATTCCAGGCAGTGCCTTGGAACGGATTTTTTTCGTGCTTCCATACCAAGCCTTTTCGCAGGCCTATTTTTACTTTCCTTCCCCTGCCTGCAAGGCCCATCTGCCGCGCCTGTAAAACAGCGCCGCAATCACCGTCGCCACGCTCCAGCTGATGGGCCAGCTGCACCAAACGCCCGTCAGCCCAAAGGGCGCGGCCAGGATGAAGGAAAGCGCCACGCGCATGGCCAAATCCACAAACGTATCGGTCATGAACTCGCCCATGCAGCCCGCGCCGCGCAGCACGCCGTCCGTAGCCAGCTTGAGCGCCACCACAAAATAAAACGGCGATACGACGCGCAAAAACTGCGTGCCGATCTCAAGCGCGCGCGTGTTTTCGGCATTCAGGAACAAGCGTATCACATATTCTCCGGCGAATAGATACGTAGCCGCAAACAGCGCCGCAATCGCCGCCATCATCTTCAGGCAGCCGCGGTAGCCCTCGCGCACGCGCCCGGGTTCGCTTGCGCCAAGGTTTTGCGCGGTAAAGTTGCTCATGCCATTGCTCATGGTGGTAAAGCTGGTCACGGCAAAGTTGTTAAACTTGACCGCTGCGGCATAGCCCGCAATGGCGCTGGTGCCAAAGCCGTTGACGATGCTTTGAATCAAAATATTGCCCACGGAAATGAAGCATTGCTGCAAGGTGCTTGGCAGCGCAATTTTGACCAGGCTGCGCAAAATAGGCATGGAAAACCATTTCGGCCTTTCCTCGCACGGAATTCTGCCAAGAGCCTTGAAGAGCGAAAGCACCGCCAGCACGCAGCTTACGCCCTGGCACAGGAAGGTGGCCCAGGCCACGCCCGCCACCCCCATGCGCAATACCGTTACAAACACAACATCCAAAGCGATGTTGCTTAGCGAGGAAACGGCCAGGAACACAAACGGCGTTCGGGAATCCCCCAGGGACGCAAAAACGCCTGTGGCGATATTGTACAGGAATAAAAATACCAGCCCGCCCGTGTAGATATTCAGATACAGCATAGTATCCTCAAAAATTTCCTCGGGCGTTTGAATGGCCCTGATCAACGCGGGGGAAAAGGCAAAGCCCAGCGCCATCAGCACGGCGCACACCGCCGCCGTAAGCAAAAATGCCGTATGCACCGCCGTTTTCATCTGGGTCATGCGCTTTGCGCCATAGAGCCTGGCCGTTACCACCGACGCGCCGATGTTTAAGCCAAAGGCGAAGGAGAGGTAAATCAGCGTTACCTCGTAGCTGTTGCCCACGGCAGCCAGCGCGTTTTCCCCAACAAACTTGCCCGCAACCACGCTATCGGCAATGTTATACAGCTGCTGGAACACAATGCTGCCAAATAACGGCAGGGAATATTTCCAAAGCACCCTGTCCGGCCTTCCCTTGGTAAGATCCGTCGCCATACCGCGCCTCCCAATACGCAATTTCAAAAACCGTTTTATTTTGGCACAAAGCGCGAAAAAAGTCCAGCCTCCCTACACAGGGAAATTGGACTTTTTCTGCATCCCTATAAACGCTCGATCACCTGGCGCAGATGATCATAGAACGCCTGCTCCCAACGGCTCATGGCGTATCCTTTGATAAAAATCAGCGCGTCCTGATAGTTCCCGCCCGCATCGCTGCTTTCCAGCTGCACAAGCCCGTGCCGCTCCAACAGCTCCTTAGGCGCCGGGGACGACCATAGGTACGTGTTGGGCGAGCGCTCCAACAGCGCCATGCAGCTGCCGCGCCCGTCCATACGGATGATACGCCTAGGCTCCATCACCGCTGTGGATAAATCCGGCTGTACGGGCGAGGGCATATCGCCCTGCACAATTTCGATATAGGGCGCAAGGCGCGCTTGGTCAACACACTTTTCACGCGCCAACGGATGCCTGCGCGACATCACCGCCACATGCCTGAACGTCCAGTACAAAATGTAATGCAGCCCCTGCTCCGCCAGCTCGCCCAAAACCCGGTTCTGCTGCGCCACAGGGTAACGCACGATACCGATATCCGCCTCGCGGCTGAGCACCCTGCGGATCACCTCCGCCGTGCCTGCTTCCTGGATATTCATCTCCAGACCGTCTTTGGCGTTCAGCGCGTTCGCGCAATCCGCCAGCGCGCAGGAAATGTAGCCCGCGTGCGGCGCCGCCAGGCTCAAATAGGCCGTGGTTTTGCTGTGCCCCTGATAAATGGCGTCTATGGCGTCCATCTGCTCCAGCACGGCCCGCGCCCGGTTTAAAAATTCCTCGCCCTTTTGGGTAGGGGTCATGCCTGTGCCCGTGCGGGCAAAAATGCGAAACCCGCAGGTTTGCTCCAGCTCCTTAAGCGCCTTGCTCAAATTGGGCTGGCTCATATACAGGGCCTCTGCCGCGCGCGTTTGCGAGCCCAGGCGCGCCACCGTAACGGCGCAGCGCAGCTGATGGATGTTCATGCGGTTTACCGTCCTCTCCTGCGTATGGGCGGGGCTGCGTTACTTGCCCTGCCGGAGGGCGCGCAGCTTTTCAATAGCATAGGCGTTCACCGGATGCAGCGGGGCAGGCAGCGCGTCCAATGAAAAGAAGCCCAGCCTTTGCACCTCGCTCTCCTGCCGCTTCAGCGTTCCATGCCACTTATGGCATAGGAACACAATATCCACAACGCTCACCTCATCCCCATTGGGATACGTGTAGGCCATTTCCGGCCCCGAAAAAATGCCGAACAGCTCCAGCGCATCGGCCGCCAGCCCGGTTTCCTCCAAAAGCTCGCGCGCGGCGGCGTCCTCCACGCGCTCGTATAGCTCTACCGCGCCGCCAGCATATCCCCATGCGCCGTTATCCGCGCGCTGCTCAAGCAAAATTTCGCCGCGTTCATTCTCCACAATCACGGAGGCCCCGCAAAGCATCAAGGGGATGTGCCCCACCAGCCTGCGCATATCCATAATATACTCGCCCACGCCCGCATCCTCCTTGTATATTCTTGCTGCTATACCATAACAAGATGTACCGTTGCACAGGCTCGATTCCGTATGATATACTGCCGCCATATTCCTGTAACACAGAAAGGGGCTATCAATCATGAAAGAACCCGAAGCCCGTATGGCAAAGCGGTTTTGGTGGCGCAGCCTGGCGCTGGCTTCGCTGATATGGATTGGTTTGGGCACGGGCGTATCCCCCGTCCCCTCGCAAACCGGAGAAGGCGCTGCCGCCAGCACGGGCCGCCGCCGCACCGCCGCCTACGTGTATGACCGTTCCGGCCTTGCCTTTTCGGATTCGGATGCCAAGCACCTCGACCAGCTCAACTTCTCCTTTGCGCTTATCCGCAATGGGGAGGTAAGCGGCTCCCACTGGCAAGGCATTGAAGCCTATAAAGCCTTCGTAGCCAAGCATCCGCATATCCTGCCCGTGCTTTCCATCGGCGGCTGGGGCGCGGACGGCTTTTCGCAGGCCGCCGCTACCGAGGACGGCCGCACCCGCTTTGTGGATAGCGCCTTGCTGCTTATGGAGCGCCATGGCTTTTTGGGCGTGGATATCGACTGGGAATACCCGGGCAGCTCAGCGGCGGGTATCGCCTCCAGCCCCAATGACCGCCGCAACTTCACCCTGCTGCTGAAGGCCCTGCGCGAAGGCCTTGACCGCTTGTCCGACGGGGACGGCAAGCCCCGCATGCTGGGAATCGCTTTGGGGGCCGACCCATCGCACCTGCGCAACATCGAGCCCAGCGCAGTCGGCTCGCTTGTGGATCAGATCAACCTGATGACCTATGACCTACATACATCCGGCGTAGCCAGCCACCATACCCCGCTCTATGCCAGCGAGGGCTATCCCCTCAGCGTGGACACGGCGGTGCAAAACGCCCTATCCGCCGGCCTGCCCAAAGAGAAGATTATGATTGGCGCGGCATTTTACGGCCATGCGTTCACCCTCAAGGCAGGCAGTGATCAGCCGGTTTTTGCCCCCGCTTCGGATAGCGGCAGCCGCACGCTTACCTATAACCGAATCAGGGAGAAGCTTTCCGGCGCGGTCACCGGCTTTGACGAAAAAGCCAAAGCGCCTTATGCAACAGACGGCGCCACCTTCATTACCTATGACGATGCGGCCTCCATCCGCTCCAAAGGCGCTTATGCGGCCCAAAAGGGCCTCATGGGGATGATGTGCTGGGAATATGGCGGCGATTCCAGCGGCGAGCTGCTTGCCGCCATGTACGAAAGCCTGAACTAGCCCGCGTCAACCCCCGCTTCTAGGCCTGGGAATCGCCCAGGCCTTCAGGCCGGCGAAAAAGCTCGCCTACGGCGATCTTTTCCGCCGAGGCTTGCGCCGTTCGCCTACTCGCCGCGCTCGCCGGGCGGCGAACGGCGTAAGGAAACCTTGCTATGCAAGGCTTCCGAAACCGGCGTACACGCCGCCGGTTTCGGAACAAGAGTTGGAGGGCTCAGGCCCTCCAAACCTCCCAAGGAGTTTATCGACAGTCTGTAGGCCTGGGGATCGCCCAGGCCTTTTTACGCGCTTCACAGCGTGTTTTTCAAGGGCGTCAAGTCAATATCCCGCTCATCCTCAACAGCCTCGTACAGCTTTTGAAGCACAGCCTTCACGCCGCCCGGCACGTCGCTTTCAGCGTTCAGGGGCATTACGGGATCGTGCACGCTCAGCCGCAGCAGGAACCACGCGCTGTTGAGCTCCCCGTCGATATCAAAGGAGATACGTACGCCCTCGCGGTTGTCAGGCGCAACGTGCCAATCCGCGTGGCTGCTGGCGTAATCCAGCACACGCTCGATGATCTGCTTGGCCGCGGCGGCAAAATCCTCGCAAAGCACCGGCAAGCGAATCTCCGTGCTCTCCACAGGCTCGCGCAGGCCGTCCAGCAGCTTGCTCAGCGTTTCTCCCTGCTGCTTAAGCTGCATGGCTTTAATCAGCAGCACCGTTACCAGGTACATGCCGTCGTCCAGAAAATGATTGTCGCGCAAGGCGGCATGGCCGCTGGTTTCAATGGCGAGCGGGCAGTTGATGCCCGCCTCGTTCAGGCGCACCGCCTCGTCAATCACGTTGCGGTAGCCGCGTTTGTAGCGGTAATGCTCGCCGCCCCATTCCTTGATGAAATCAGCCAGCCCAGAGGAGGTTACGGAGTCCGTAACAATGGTCGCGCCAGGCATTTCCTCAAGCAAAATGGCGCTGATCAGCGCGATAAGGCGGTTACGGTTGATCTCCTTGCCGGTTTGATCCACAATGGCGGCGCGGTCGCAGTCCGCGTCAAAAATCACGCCCAAATCCGCGCCTACGCGCTTTACCGCTGCGGAAATGGAAGCCATGGCTTCCTTGTTTTCGGGATTGGGAATATGGTTGGGAAAATGGCCGTCAGGCTCCAGGAACTGGCTTCCCTCAACCCATGCGCCCAGCTCCTCCAGCATATTGGCATAGAAGCCGCCAGCCCCGTTGCCCGCGTCCACCACCACATGCAGCCCCAGCAGCGGCTTTTGCACCTCCGGGTCCACGCCGTTCACAATCAGCCGCTTCAAATGCGCCTGATAGGTGGGCAGGAAAGGCGTATGCACAATCTCTCCCGCAGGGCGCGCACCGTCTTTTTCAAGCTTCTGGGCTATGGCAAGCACCTCGTCCAATTCATGGAAGCCCAGGCCACCCTCCTCTGTAAAGAATTTCAGCCCGTTCAGCTGCCAGGGATGATGGCTGGCCGTGATCATAACCGCGCCTTCGGGGCGGAAGCCCTCCGTCAGAATGGACATGTACATCGCGGGTGTGGTGCACATGCCAAAATCAACAGCCTTCGCCCCTGCGGCGCTGATGCCCCCGGCAGTTGCGTCCAGCAGCATGGGGCCGGATACGCGGCTGTCACGGCCCAGGGCAATGCTGATTTTTTCCACTGGCTTGCCCGTTTTGCCCGCCACATAGCGGGCAAAGGCCATGCCCAGCGTTTTGGCTACATCCGCTGTAAGTACGGCTCCATCGCCAACGGCTACGCCGCGCACGTCCGAGCCGCTTTTCAGCTTGCGGTAATCCATGGTTTCACGCTCCTATTCTTTATGCGTCCAACTGTGCCATGCCTTCGTCCGCCGCCCTGCGCAGCAGGTGGTACAGCGGCGATAGGCGCTTAAAGTCCTCCGTTACCAAGTCCACAATATCAGGCCGGTATGCGGCTGCAAGCGGCGTGCCTATCCGCTTGACGTAAATCTCCTTGCAGGGGTACAGCATTGCCAATTCAGCGGCTATCCCCTCGGGAGGCTTCATCTTTTGGTAGCGGTCGCCGTAGATTTTCAGCGTTTCATCCGGCAGGCCGCAGGCGCGCAGCACACGCCGTACCTCGGCCGGTTTTTCAGTCATGCGCTTGCGCAGCGCGTCCATCGCGGGGCGGTTGTAGCCCCAAAACCCCACGCCCCATTCCACCACCTCAGGCGAAAGCTCAAACCAATACATCACCGCATGCTCCCGTTCCTCGCCCGAGCGGCGAAACAGCAGCCACATATGATCGCGGTACGGGGATTTATCCCGCGTAAAACGGATATCCCGGTTGATGCGCGCCAGGCAGCGGTTGGGCCTGGTTTCAATATCGCCGGCAATCTGCAATACAGCCGGCGTCATAGCCTCAATAAACCCTTGAAAAGGTTTTCGTACATAGGCCTCGTATTCCTCCCTGTGCGCGTGAAACCAGGGAACCTCATTGTGGAAGCGAAGATCCAGGAAAAAGCGGATCGTTTCTTCAGGAAACCCCTGAAACATGAATATCCTCATCCTTTCGCCCCATATTATACCCGATTTTCCAGCCCATTTCAAGGCTTGCCCATAGGAAAGAGGCTGCTTTCACCTTTGCGGCAAAAGCAGCCTCCCGTACAAAACGTTCTGTGAAATTTGACCTATCAGGCGTCCGCGCCCTGGGCGCGGCTTCTGCGCGAACGGCGCTTTCCCGCTTCTTCGTCCGTGGGCCTACGGAAAATGCTGTCGTCGCCGCTTTGAGCCGCTTCATCCTCCGTACCGTCCGTTCCGGCGTCAGGCTCGTCCTGCCAGCTGTCATAGGCCTCGTCATATCCGGTCGATCCATCGCCGTCAGCGTAACCATCGCCGCCTGCATAGCCGTCGTCATCCTCGTAGCCATCGCCCTCAGCATAACCATCGCCGTCATAGGCCTGTTCCTGCTCGTCGCCGGCATAGCCGTCCTCTTCCGGGGCATCGCCATAGGCCATACGGTCGTAGTCCTCCACAGGGGACTCCTCCCCATCGTCATAGCCGCCCATTTCGCTGGTCATGTCCTCGTCATAATAGCCGCTGCCCATAGCGGAGTAGCCGTCGCCGTCTTCCTGCTCCGCAGGCCGCGTCGCGTTGCGGGCATACTTCATATGCGGCAGCTCCAAATCCTCTTCCGTTAGGTCCTCGTCCAGCGCCGTGCTGTCAATCACCGGCGCTTCTTCCCCGGCGGGCTGCGGCGCTTCCTCCTCCTCGGCCGGCGTTACATAGTCGCGGCGTTTCGCACGTTCCAGCTGGTCGATAGCCGCCTCGCTGGCCTTTTTCTGGTCGGCGCGGCGCTTGGTGGCAATGACCAGCAGCACGCAGGAAGCCACCAGTAGCAGGCCGGCAAGAATCAAAACCGGCAGCAGGATATTCTGGATGGTCTTGGGCGCCCTGCCAACGCTGCTATCGGTAATGGGCGGCACCGTCGCCGGGCTGAACGTGGGCTCCGGGGTGGGGTCCGGCGCGGGCGTAGGCGTGGCAGGCGCGGGCGTGGGCACGGAGAACGCCACCTGAATTTCGTTGCTTTGGAAGGTAGAGGCAGTTTCCAAAGGATCCTGCGCGGTAACCGTAAAGCGGTACTTTCCCGCCATGGAAAGCGCCGTATCGCGCGACAGGCTGCGCTTTTCACCGGCAGGGATGCTGTCAAAGGTATAAATCTGCATATCGCCATGCGCAACCTGCACGTTTTTGGCTTCCACCTGGCTGTCGTTAAAAACCTCCACGGTAAAGCGCACATGGCCTGGCTGCTCAAACACCTCGGTGCGGTCCGCCGTGGCGCTTACCGTCAGGTGCAGCGCATCCTCGGGCGCAACCGCCGTAACCGTAACCGCATCCGTCGCAACGGAGGTTTCCGTGCCGGTAGCATCGGTCGCGGTTACGGTGAATTGATATTCCGCCGTGGCGGGCACGGCAATTTCCTTTTCCAATTTTAGCGTCTTGCCGGCCTTTAGCTCCTGGTTGGTAAACACATCGCCCAGCGTGGGATCGGTCACGCGCATATCGCCATAGTCCACGCTGCCGGTGTTTTTCAGCTCCAGGGTCAGCGTTACGGTACCGTTGGCGGTAACGCCCTTGGCGCTGGTTGTCAGCTTGGCTTCCAGCTTAGGCTCGCCATAGGTGATCTTCTGGTTTTCAACGGTGTAGGTCTGCGTCTTTTTTAAGGTTTCGGCGCCATAGGTAATCTTAGCGCCGCTGGTAATATCCTTCTTGCCCATCGTTACGGGGTAACGAATTTCAGCGGTCTGGCCGGGCTTCAAAACGGGAATGGTCTGCTTTTCCTTGTGGATATCCTTGTTTTCCTGAATGGTTACATTGGTCAAATCCACGGTGCCGGTGTTGGAAATATCGTAGCGCACAACCACTTCCTGGCCCTCGCGCGCAATGGTGGGGCTGATGGTGCGCTTTACGTCAATATCCGCCTCGGCGGTGCGCAGCTCAATCTTCTGGCGGATGGGCTGGCTTTGATCCACAGCTTCGCCGCTGTCCTTATAAAGCGTGTATTTCACATAGTAAACCACCGCGCCGTTTTCCAGCATGCGCTGGTTCACCTCATACGTGCCCGTCCACGTAACGCTTTCGCCAGCCTTGAGCAGCGCCGCGCCATTGGTGCCAAAATCGGCCACGATTTGTGCGGCGGGGTCATACAGCACAACGGGATCCTTCATATCCGTATCGCCGGAATTGGAGATGGTGATGGTTACATTCACCGTTCCAGGGCCCGTCAGCTTGTTGGGGTTCAGCTCCATGCTGCACACGATGGGATCGGTTTCAGCCATGGCAACGCCGGCCAACGCCACAAGCAGCGCGGCCAGTAGGCTCAGGATCAGTACCTTGCGTTTCATCATGTATGTTGGACGGAACTAACCGTCCTTCCTCCCTTCGGCATGCCGACGGCGATTCTGGATACAGGCGTTGAACATGGATATTCTTTCCATACAGTTGCCGGTTCATTCCGGTTTTCAGGCGTATCCATGCTTCTTCTATGCTATTTTATTGCAAAAGTATGAACCTGTCAAGCATTCCGAGGCCTTCGCGCGTTTTTCCCACCATTTGTTACGGTTGCCCTTTCCTTTGGGCGCATATGGTGCTGCATTCCCGGGCGCCTTCTCAGGGAATCAGGTTAAGCATCTCATCCTTGTCGTTCACATCCACAAAGCTTTGCGGCACCTCGCCAACAATGATGCTTTCCACAATGGGCACCTTGCTGGTCACCTCCACCCGCTGCGAGCCGGTGGGCACAATCAGGCTGATGGTAGCGCGCAGCGTCAAAAAAATCTTATGCCGCGTTTGGTTGATGCCCGCGGTTTCAAACTCGGTTTCAAAATTGGTATTTACAGCGCCCACCGGCAAAATCTGCACCGCTATCCTAGGCCCAAAGCCGGATAGGAACCGTATGCCCAGCGCCGCGCCTATGGGAATGTTCACAAACTGGTTTTCAAAGCTGTTGAGCCCCTCCTCCGCCAGCAGCGCCGTTTGGGAGGCGATCTCGTTCATCCGCATGGTTTTGGCGCGCAGCATGGATACATGCCCCTGGCCGTCCGTCTGGGTTTCAATCAGCTCCTCGTAGCCGATTCCCCCGGCCACCTGTTTTACCGCCCGGTTAATGGTTTCCACCGCCATGGAATACGCCTGCGCATAGGCCATATCCAACAGCGTTTGGCTCAAATTCTGCTCCAAGGCAATCACCAGCGCGGCCCCCAGCAGCGCCGCAATCAGCAAAATGCGCAGGCATCCGCGCCCTTTCCCTCCACGTGCAGGCATTGTTTCCCCTCCCTCGTTGATTGATATGCGCGGGAAAAACCGCTGATGATTGTTACAGCGTCCGCTATGGCGCGCATGAAGCGGGTATGCTATAATAGCTATGTGAACGCCCTTTTTGGCAGGAGGTGCCGCTTTGTATACCCAATCCAACGATCCTTACGAGCAGCAGGGCTATGCTCCCGGCTGGGAGGACGACCCCGCCTATCGCTCCCCCGAAGACGGCGGCGGGCTTGATGCGCCCAAAAAGCGCACCATCTTTAAGCCCCGGCTAACCAAGCCCAATTTTGTTCTTTCCGTCCTGGTCAACGCCGTGCGCATGCTGGCCATACTGGTTGTGCTGTGCGGGCTGGCGCTGGCGGGCGCGGTGCTGGGCATCGCTAAGGGATATATGGAAACCGCCCCAACCCTTGACCTGACCATGTTGGATGATCAGGATAAAACCTCGTTCCTCTACGATTCGCAGGGCGACGTGATCACCGATTATAAGGGCACGGAAAACCGCATCATGGTCAATATCGCTCTCATGCCGGAGCAGCTGCGCAACGCCTTCGTGGCCGTGGAGGACGCGCGCTTTTACACCCACAACGGCATCGATATCAAGCGTATCATCGGTTCCTTTGTGCAAAACTTTGTTTCCGGCTCGCAGCAAGGCGGCTCAACCATCACGCAGCAGCTTATCAAAAACACCGTTTTGAGCAACGAGCTTAGCTATAAGCGCAAAATCCAGGAGGCCTACCTGGCCATGCAGCTGGAAACCCGCTATACCAAGCTGCAAATCCTGGAATATTACCTTAACACCATCTACCTGGGCGAAAACTATTACGGCGTGCAGGTGGCGTCGCAGGGCTATTTTGGCAAGGAGCTAAGCGAGCTCACCCTGCGCGAATGCGCCATGCTTGCCGGCATGACCAACAATCCCTATTATTACAACCCGCGCCGCAACTTTTACAGCCGCGCCTCCGAAACCACCGATTATCGAAAGCTCACCAACGACCGTACCGACTATGTGCTGCGCTGCATGTATGAAAACCAGTTCATCACCCAGCAGCAGTACCAGGAGGCGCTCAACCAGGACACGGCGCATGTGCTGGAGCACTCCACCACGGAGGGCGACGGCATGTACAAATACGCCCATTACGTGGAATACGCCGTGCAGGATATCGTAAGCTGCTTCCTGAAGCTGAACGGCTTGGACGACACAAGCGAAAACCGCTATAAGATGGAAAACGAGCTGCGTACCGGCGGCTACCACGTTACCCTGGCCATCGATACCGAAATTCAGGGGATCGTAGAGGATACGCTGGAAAGCTGGAATAACTATCCCGCCCTGCGCGATCCCAGCGATAAGGTCTACCGCACGCTCAACAGCGACGGCACCTATGATGAAATCGTGCAGCCGCAGGCAGCCGCCGTGGTGCTGGACTACCGTACCGGCGAGCTTAAGGCCATCGTGGGCTCGCGCACGCGGCCCACGGTACGCAAAACCCTCAACCGCGCCACCGATATGAAGATGCCCATCGGCTCCACCATCAAGCCCATCGCGGTGTACGCCCCCGCATTGGAGCTGGGCTATTCGCCCGCCAGCGTGGTGTATAATATTCCCGTTCCCATCACCGGCTGGACCGGCTCGGACGGCAAGGACACCTGGCCCAAAAACTATGGCGGCGGCGATTACGTAGGCCCCGAAACGCTGCGCCAGGGCATGAAACGCAGCCATAACGTGGCCGCGGCGCAAACGCTGCTCAATATGGTGGGGGTGGACCGCTCGGTTGATTTTCTAATGCGCATGGGCGTGGACCGCGATCATATTGACGCAACGCCCTTCGGCCTGTCGCTGGGTTCCAGCGGCATTACGCCCGTACAGTTGGCCGTGGCTTACGGCGTTTTGGGCAACGGCGGCGTATATCAAACCCCTATTTCCTTCCTGGGCATATCGGATAGCGCCGGCAACGTCATCTACGACAGCCACGCCCAGCAGGAACGCCGCCAGGTGTTCCGTCCCTCCACCGCCTGGCTGGCCGTAGATATGATGAAGGACGTGGTTTCCGGCGGCACGGCCACCGCCGCCAAGCTAAGCGGTCAAACCGTAGCCGGTAAAACCGGCACCAACAGCGATCAGCGCGGCGTAACCTTTGTGGGCATGACGGGCTGGTATGTTTCCTCCATTTGGGTAGGGCATGATAATTACAAACCGCTTTCCTCCAAGTCCACCGGCAGCTCCGGCGCGTTGCCCATCTGGAAAAGCTATATGACCAGGATTCACGAGGCAAAGGGGCTGGGCAACCGCGATATCATCGAGGCAAACCCCGAGGATTTGGGGCTTACGAAGGTAACCACCTGCGCTGTGAGCGGCCAGCTCGCCACCGACGCCTGCCGTAACGACAGCAAGGGCTACGGCGTCGTGACCGATTACTGGTACCAGCCCACCGTGCCCACGGTGTCCTGCCAGATGCACCAGGCGGTAACCACCTGCGTGCAAAGCGGCCAAATCGCCACCGAGTTCTGCCCCAGCACCATGACCACGGGCGTGGCCGTTATCCCAAGCGGGCATCCTCTTAGCGCCTATGCCAGCGATCCCCAGTATGCCTCCATCGTTGCGGAATATTTGGGAACCGCCGGGGCCATGGGCTACTGCCAGCTTCATACCAGCTATTCCCAAAACAACGCGACCGGCTGGGAGGACGCAGATCCCACGCTGCAAAACGCCCTCATCCCGGACGCCCAACAGCTGCTGCAAAGCGCCTATGACCTCATGGCCTCGCTGGATATGTACTCCGCCGCTTATGCAAACATTCAAAGCGCGGCCTCCACGCTTGAAAGCATCCTGTCCGGCGGAGGCGCCTCCACGGCGGATGTGGCCGCAGCCATGGCCGCGCTTACGCAGGCTATGGCCGGCGGGTATTAAACCGGGCGCAAAGAATATATGGCAAAAGCCTGACCCCCTCAAAAGAAGGGGCTCCAAAGGGATTTTATTCCCTTGAAAAAATCGGCATAGTCGGTAGCAATATCGGCTATGCCGTTTTTTCATGTCTCGCTGGTATTTCTACAATACCTACACAGTTATAGATGATTTCAATGCGCTGCTGTCGATGACCATTAACCGTTTCGGCTTTGTGGACAATGATTCGATCTACAAACTCCCTGACGATCTCTGCATCCAGTTCCCGGATATCCGTGTACTTTCGTACCAAGGACAGGAAAAATTCAGCATTGAGCGTCTTTTCTTTCGCTTCGGCTATGAATGCCTCCAGTTCATCAATCCGAGCTTCCAGCTGCTTTTGCTCAGCTTCGTAGGTGGAGGCCATCCTCATGAATCGCTCGTCGCTAATCTTCCCCTCGACATTGTCCTCGTAAAGCCTCTGCATAATAGTGTCCAGTTTGGCAATTCGGGCCTTGGCCAGATCGTACTCTCTGCGGCTTTCCCGCAGGCTACGGTCTATTTCTTTTGCCTTGCTTTTTGTGACCACATCTATGAATTCAGCTTCACGCTCACGGGCAAATGCGGTAACGCTCCGAAGGTCTTCAAGCAACAGCTGCTCTATGACTACGTTGCGAATTTGATGCGAAGGGCATATGTCCCGACCTTTCTTGCGATAGGTGGCACACACCATGTGCTCCTGTTCATGCGTCCAGCCGTTGGCACGGACTTGGTAGAGCTTGCTGCCGCAGTCGGCGCAATATACCATCCCGGAGAGAACGGGCATTTCACCCATAGGCGTAATGCGGCGTCTCCCGTCGCGGATACGCTGCACAATGTCAAAGGTCTCTTGGTCAATGATGGCTTCGTGTGTAAACATCCTCACGCAGATATTTGTTATTGAGGGCTTGTAATCCCGCCTGTTGCAGCTATCGCTCGTGTTACCCTCAATGGTATAAACTCTGCCATTCTCTACTTTCTCAACGATACCCACATGGTCGGAAAGTCCGTCCTGTGGGCCGGATGCACCGTTTGGAGAATCCCAATCAAAGAAGATAATCATGCCCGGTGTCGGCTGTGCGCTGTTATCTGCCCATTGTCCACGGTCTTTGAACCATTGAACGCCGTTGACACAGCCTGCAAATTTCGGGATGATACCATTGTCGATATAGCCGCACTCATTGGCACACCACGATACAAAGCAGGCACACCATTCCACACGACTTCCAAAACCGTACCATGACCAATAAGGTTCACCGCCTACATTACCGATCTGCGACATGGCAACGGCGACAATGGCATCATCGGTTGCACCGATACCGTATAGAGCCGCCGCCCACAGCGAATTGTTGTCATCCGATAGCAATTCCGCAAGCTGCGCCCGCTGGTCATCATTAAAACCAAAGTGGTCTGCCATTTCATCAGCAGTCTTATGGCTTACTGTGATATACAGATAGGTTCGGGTCACGGTGTTTTCGGTTTCCACGATATTGCCGTTTCCGTCATCTGTTTTAAGCATGTGATCCTCGATTCGGATGGACTTGTCAAATGTATCTGCAAAATCCTTCCGAATATCTTCGATAGAGGCGCACCTATACATCCACACACCGTTTTCAAAGTGATGCGCAAGGCTGCGGTAATCCAGATTGATCGTGCCGATCATGGCAGTTTCATCATCTGTGAGATAACACTTAGCATGGATAAAGCCGGGTTCGTATTCGTAAATCTTGACGCCCGCCTTCATCAAACGCTCGTAGTAGCATTGCGTCATTTCGAATACCAGCTTCTTGTCCGGAATGTGTGGCACAATAATGCGTACATCTATGCCTCGCATGGCTGCATATTCGATGGAACAGCAGAGTTCGCTGTCGATGATCAGATAGGGCGACATCATCCAGACATACCGCTGCGCCTGATTGAGCATATTCTGGATCACGCGCTTGCCCACCTGATGTACATACACAGGGGCCGGGCCATCTCCGAAGGGAATCATAAAACCTGCTGTTTCCTGTTTGCTGTAGGAAGGGAAATAGTCATGGCAGATTTCCGGTTCCTTGCGTACATTCAGACCGTAATCCACCAGAAACAGCTTCGTCAGCTCCTGTACCGCTTCGCCTTCCAACCGGATGCCGATATCCTTCCAGTGGCCAAAGCGTACGGTTTCGTTGATATATTCATCGGCGATGTTCACACCGCCAGTATAGCCAACCTTGCCGTCGATCACCAGAATTTTACGGTGGCTGCGATTGTTGAACTCGCTGTCCGCATTGCCGCGCAGCAGGGCAAAGGGCGTTGCCTTGATACCGTAGGATTTTAATATCTTCCAGTAGTTGCCCGGCAGTGTACTCATGCAGCCTATATCATCGTAGACTACGCGCACCTCCACACCAGCTACCGCCTTTTCCTTAAGAAGATCCAGAATAGTGTTCCAGAACTTGCCTTCTTCAATGATAAAGTATTCCAGAAAAATAAATTTCTCTGCGCTGCGGATGTCCTTCAGCATTTGCGGGAACATGTCTTCACCCAGTGGAAAATACGCCTGATTCGTATTTTGAAACAGATGGGATTCTGAGATTTCACAGAGCATCTTCGCCTGATTGGCAGCCGTTGCGCTCTCGGCACGCAGCTTTTCAAACGCATCTGCATCGTCTTTCGTGTAAGAATGATTTTTCAGGTTTTCCATCCGCCGGATATACTTTTTCTTGAGTGTGCGGGAGTGGAACATGATATACAGCATCAGTCCGACCACCGGAATGACCAGCACTACCAATAGCCACGGAATTTTGTAGTCCGGATTTTCATTGGATGCTGCGATATGAACCACACAGACGATTTCAGTCGCCCACATGGCCAGATAAAAATACGGAATATACAGGCAGCACAGCACAACCATGGCGATCACACCAAGTGTTTCCAGCACTGCCAGAAATACTGCCAGGATGAACCTGACGGGAATATAGTTAACGTCTTTTTCAACAATCTCAGCGCCCACATTGTATCTGAGCTTCTTTTTCATGCAGTCACCACTCCTACTGATTACCCGGATAGTCGTAAAGCGAGGCCTACCTATCCGGCATCCTCGCTGCGTATTGATTTTTTGTATCTTACTGATCCTCGTCCTGCTTTTCGCCGCTCAAACGCTTCTTGGCGTCCTCAACGGTTTCGCCTTCACGAGTAAAGAGCTTTTCAACGAATTTATCGGTCATCTTCGTAAAGCCCTCGACTACGCCTTCTTCGATCTTCTTGTAACCGCCGACAACGGCATCCTCAATCTTCTTGTAGCCGCCGACAACACCATCTTCGATCTTCTGATAAGCGCTGACCGCACCTTCTTCTACCGCCTGGCCGACTTCCTTGAGATCGATATCCTGCGCGTCGCTCATGTCGTGCTCCATAGCCTTCTGCTTGAGTTCTTCCTGATTCTGTACCTTGTTCTGTTCACACATGTTTATTTGCCTCCTAATGTTTTGAAGTGAAAATTCATTATTTGAGACCTTTGAGAACGGGAATGATCCCAAGCGCCAGCACGATTCCAACAATCCCCACGATGATGCCGGGAATCATCAGGCCTTCAAACGCCATAATCATCGCCATGCCAGTGCCAAGCACCAACGCAGCGATAACACAGTAAGCAACCTTGCCGACTTTGTTCCAGTTCACGGCAACAACCGGCTTGCCTGCCATGATCCAGCGAACCAGAGCAATAGCCAGCAGAACCAGCGCACCCAAAGCAGTAAGCACGACGCCGGGGGTGAACATATTCCACTCAGGCAGCAAGCACATACACATACCCAGGCCAAACAGGAGACCGCCAACAACGGTCAGTACCAGAAACATAAAATTCTTCTTAGTCATCGTAATCTGCCTCCATTGTTTTTTGCTTCTTGCAATCAACAATATGGATTATACGATAGAGCTATTTGTATTTTATCTTAATTTTGTTTTAGAAATATTAATGTTGTTCTTGGTATTTCAGATAAACCGAAGCTAAGTTCTTTGTCTCTTTTACCGACTTGAAAGTTATGTTCAAAAGGGTAAGCTGTGACCACATCAAAGATAACTTTCAAGGAGGCACCACCCATGATTAACATTTCGGAGATCGTAGCCAAGACCGAAGCCACGAAACTTATGTTTTGTGATAGTTTTCAACCACAGCAAAAGCCACCATTGCATAACCAACTACCGGCTTTACAATGGTGGCTTTTCTTCCGCACATTTGAAGTTGTCACTCAAAAATTTTCTGTTTCAGAAAATCCCTAAGTAGTCACTCCAAAGGGGCCAGGCTTTTGCTTTATCCTTTCATCCCAGGCGTTTAGCCGTCCAAGCCGTTGGCCTGGCGCTCCATGTTCTCCACCACGATATCGTGGATATCGCCAAGCGAAGCGCCGTACTCCAGCACCTGCCACGGCTCGTTGGTATGGTAATGGATTTTAATCAGCTCGTCGTCGCCAACGGCCAGCAGGCAATCTCCCTTGATATGATTGGTAATATAATCGTTGATCGCATCCTCATCCAGGCCCGTGCCCTCTATCAGCAGTTGGGTATCAAATTTGTATTCCAGCATTTCCGTTATCCTCCTTTGTCTATTCGTATAGATTAACGTATGCCCAGCATATCCATGGCATGCGGCAGGCCCGCCAGCGCCTCCGCCACCTCGGGCGACTCGTGCCTGTTCATCAGGATTAGCGGCACCACCCAATGGCAAACCGCGGTATCTGCGGCCGCCAGGAAGCCTCCGCGCACCTTGCGGGAAGCCACCTCAATAAACCTGCGCATGCTTACCAGCATCGCGTCTGGCGGCAGCATTTCCGCCTGCCTGAGCGCGCGCTTCAATTCCCCGAACCATTTTTCCGCATCGCTAAGCATGGGATGGGTATCCGCCCGAATACCCGCGAAGGAGGAAAGCGCTGCGGGCGCAACCGGCGTCCACTCCACCGTATGGCCAAAGGCGCGCTTGAGCATGCCCGGCACATTGATTACCGGATAGGGCAGCATCAAATCCTGCTGCGAGGCCAGCGTCCTTTCATCCGTAAGATAAATCGTTTTATGCCCGAATACAGACATGGTTTCCGTGCCAAGGGGCTGTACCGTTACCGTAGGCGTGCGGTGTTCATCCTCCGGCAGCAAGCTGATCATTTCCACATATGCGCCGGGGCAAACCGTCGCCGATACGCTTTGCAGGCCGAAGCTCTCCAGCATCACCGTGGCAAAAAGCTGCGCATCCGCAAGGGTACGGGCGCGCAGGCATACCGCGTCGTACAGCGCAAAGCTGATCAGCAGGCTCATGGCCTCGTCCTCGTTAATGCCAAACCCGCTGTCGTTCATATGCACGCGCAGCTGTTCGGCAAGCACCTGCTGCGTATACTCCTGCCCTATCACGGGCGAAAGCAGCACCCGCTGCTCCCCCGCGCCACTCAGGCAGTTCATCTTCGCGGCAAGAAAATCCGTCACCTGCGCCGCGGTACCGCTGCTTAACGCCTGCGTCGCCTCGGAAAGCCGGCGGCGGGTGGCTTCCAGCTGCCTTACTTCATTTTTAAGGCGCTCCACCTCGTCGCGTTTCTTCTGCGTCAGCTTGGAAAGCGCTTCCTCACGGAATTTCTTCTCATTCGCCCTTGCCGTTTCAAGCTGCATCAGCAGCGTAAGCCTGTCCGCCTCGATTTCGGCCAACTGCTCCTGCGCCGCAGCAGCAGCGTGCAAATTGGTGCCGCCGCTGCGCAGGCGGGCCGCCATATCCGCTGTAAACGCGTCGTTTTCCATGAGCATGTTCAGCGCCTGATCGCGCATATCGGCATTTTGCCAAATGTAATCCACGCAGGCCCGCAGGTTTTCAATCGGGTTTTCCACCATGCCGTATACGCCCGCGCCCATTTCCGTGCCCATCACCTCGTCGCGCTGGCGGCGGATTTGCTGCTCCACCACATGGTGCACATTCTCGGGCTTGGTTTTGCTGCGCGCGGCCTTGCCGGGCGTTTTTACCAGCGGCGTGCCGGAAAAATGCGCTACTGCCTCCGGCGCTTCCTCCTCGGGCTCCGGCGCGTCATTGGTCAGCCGGTTTGCGCCTTCGCTAAGCGGCTGCTCCAGGCGGGAAATCTGCTGCTCAAACGGCAAATCCGTATCCAAAATATCCAGCTTGGCGCCAATGGGCAGCGGCGTTTCCTGCTCAGGCGCGGGCTCGGGCATTTCAACCGTTTCAGCCGCCTCTGCCGGGGAATCCTTTTCCGCCTGCTGGGGCTGCACTTCGGCCTCCGCCTTCGCCTGTTCCTCCGTATGTTTCTTTTCTTCCTCCTGGCGCAGAATCTCCGCCGCCCGTTCCACACGGCGCGTATAGGGGTCCACCTTTGCCGCGCGCTCCGGCTTTGCGGCCGCTTCCGCCTTTTCCTTGCGCGGCTTTTCCTCTGCGGGTTTTTTGGCCTCCGCCGTTTTGGGCAGCTTCTCCTCGGCTTCCTCCTCCTGCCCGGCGCGTTCGCGGCGGCGCAGGCTATTGCGGCGCTGCCGCCAGTTCAGCGTTGCCTCCGGATCCCAATAGACCAAATGCTTCCCCAGCCCAGGCGTTTCAACCGTATGCAACAAAAAACGATCGTTGCCAAACGGCTTCAGGCTTTCGATCGTCGCCTTCTGTGCTGCTTCTTTTTCAACCGGGCCGTACAGCATTTTATCCTTATGCAGGAGCACCTTGGCCGTCATTGCGTCAGCTGCGTCCTCGCCGGCCTCCACCACCTCAAAGCAGCCGTCCTCGGTAAATTCACAAATCACATCGGAATAGATTGCAAGCTGGTTGCGCTCGCCCTGCTCGGGGGCATAGTTGCGGTTTTGGCGTACCTTCATCAGCTCCTTGCCCTCGCTGGAAAGCTGGATGGCGCACAGGCCGCCTATTTCACGCATGCGCTCTTTAAATGTACTCTGCTCGCGCTTGTCCGGCACAATGCGCAAGCTGCCTTCATCTGGAAAATCCTCCGCGCCTCCGTGAAAAACGCCTCCCTCGCGGGTGCAAAGCGGAATGACGCGAAAAATGACGCGCTGCCTGTTATCCTCCTCTACATAGGCCAGCGTTATGGTACCGTTGATTTCCTTCATACACAAACGAACCCCTTACCTTAAATCAATGTGTCCACACAATGAGCCAATTATGAATGAATCATGAACACCATACCAGTTTAATCTCCATTTCCATTTTCGTCAATAGTTTCCCCAATTTTGCTGAAAAGATATCAAAATAGCTGGAATTTGGAAGCTGCAAAGCCTGTAACAGTTCATCCTTTTGTATTGACTATTTAATAATTTTGTAATATATTGAGCAGGAACCGAGGGTTTATGCTTCCCTTTACGGGAAAGGAGGAATGAATCCATATGATGCGCCGCTTTTGGTTGCGCAAGGCAATAAGCCTGGCGCTGTGCGCAAGCATTATTTTCTCTTGCTTTGCACTCGTTTCCGCCGCCGCTGCGGAAGATCGGGGAATCACCAATGCGAAGGTTGTGCTCCGTAAATCCGCCAGCAAGGAAGCCGCCGCTTTGCAAACCGTTCCCAAAGGAGAGGACGTTACCATTCTAAGCGCCAGCGGCAGCTGGTATAAAGTGCGTTACGGCAGCTTTACCGGCTACATGATGAAGCAATATGTGGACAAAGCCAAATCCGCATCCTCATCCAGCAGCTCCTCAAGCGCGGCGGAAAAAATCAAGGCGCTGGGCAGCGCGCCCGGCATAATGCGCGTAGGTGATGAAAACAGCGACGTAAAAAAGCTTCAGCAGGCTCTGCAAATTCTGGGGTATTACGATGGAAAGATCGACGGCGTATACGGCAGCGGCACCACTGCCGCAGTGGAAGCCTACCAAAAGGCGCATAAGCTGGAGGCCGATGGCTACGCCGGCGCCGCAACCGTTACCAGCATCTTTGGCAGCTGCAATAAAAAGAGCCTTACCACCCAGCCGGAGCCGGGCTCTAGCCAAAGCGCTTCCGCCGCCAAATCGGAAAGCAAGTACCCCACCGTCAGCAGCATTTCCGAAATCGGCTCTGCGCCGGCGGCCACCCGCGAGGGCGATAGCGGCAACAACGTGGTAAAGCTTCAGCAGGCGCTGGAATGCCTGGGATATTACTCCGGGGCAATCGACGGCGTTTATGGCGAGGGTACGGTGGCCGCCGTTAAAAAATTCCAGAAGAAGCGCAACATGAAAGAGGACGGCATCGCCGGTTCCGCCACCATCCGTGTGATCTTTGGCGCAACCGCCTCCGCGGGCGCTTCCTCCGCCAGTTCCCAAAAAACCGCCAAAACGGAGGTGCTGGACTGGTTTGCGGACAACGTAAGCTCCGTCATTCCCAAAAACGCGCGCTTCACCATCAAGGACGTTAAAACCGGCAAAACCTTTGAGGCCGTGCGCTGGTCCGGCGTAAACCATTTGGACGCCGAGCCCCGCACCGCCGAGGATACCGCCACGATGAAAAGCATTTTCGGCGGCTCGTGGAGCTGGAACAGGCGCGCCATCCTTATCCAATACAACGGCCATGTCTATGCCGCTTCCATGAACGGCATGCCCCACGGTACCAGCACAATCTCCAACGGCTTTGACGGCCACTTCTGCATCCATTTTAAGAACAGCAAAACGCACGGCACCAAAAAGGTGGACGACGATCACCAAAGCGCCGTAACAACCGCCAGCAAGGCAACCTGGTAATTCCATATGGCAAAGGCCCGGCAATGCGCAAGCGTTAGCCGGGCCTTTTCGCTTTATTCACAGGGTTTCCGGGTCAATAATCCCGGCAATGGTCAGGTCGCTGGGCGGCGGGTTCTTCAAATCCAGCATGAGGGCCGCCTCTTTGCGCCCAATCATATAAACCGTATCGCCTATACCCGCCTGACGGGTTCCGTCGCAGGCGATCACAAGCCCTTTTGGCTGGCCGTTTGCCAGCAGGCGCACAATCAGCAGCTTTATGCCCTCCAGCGCGGGCGTTTTAACCGTGCATACCACTGAACCCACAACAACGCCAATATTCAAACGCCCGCCTCCTAATGGCAGTGCACGGTCCGTCCCTGCCAGGTATACGAATCAATCACGCCGCAAATGGTCACGCTGGCTATCAGCGTTTGATCGCCCACAACCATCTGCGCCGCGCCGCCATCGTTGTTTACAAGCACAATATCGCCCAGCCCCGCGTCCGCCGCGTCCAGGGCGATCAGCTCCTCGCCGGTAGGCTCGCCCTCCAGCGTCAAATGGCGCACCTTCAACATCTTAAAGCCGCGGTATTTTTCATACTTTACGGTGGAAACCACCGTTCCCGTTACTTTTGCAATTTTCATTGGCCATCGCCCTTGCTGTACACGCGCTTTCCCTGGATATCCACAAAATCCACAATGCCCACAATGGAGCTGTCCACGGGCTTATTGGTCGTCAAAGCCGTTTGGCGGGAGGAGCTTCCGCCCGCCCACATCACAATTTCCCCTTCGCCTGCGCCCACCGTATCCACAGTAATAAACGGCGCGCCCTTTTCCTCAAACGTATCCATATCGATGGGCACGGCCACCAGCAGCTTCAGCCCTTCCAGCCGGTCGGACTTGCGCGTGCTCACCATGCTGCCGATCACTCTTGCCAACTGCATGCCGCCTTCTCCTTCGCCTTGTCATAGGTGCGCGCGCCGCGCATATCAATGGAATCCACAATGCCGTACACCGTGTAATCCGACGCATGCTTTTTGGACGTGTCCGACTGGCGGGCGGAGCTTCCATAGGCGCAAAAAACCAAATCGCCTTCGCCCGCGCCCACGTCGTCCACGCAAATCACATAATCGTTCTTCATGCAAAGCGTATCCAGCTCTACCGGCTGCACAATCAGCATTTTCACGCCGCGCAGCGCTTCCACCTTGTTTGTGCTCACCACGGAGCCCGTTACCCGGCCTACCAGCATGCCACGCACACTCCATATTCAACCGTCCACAGGACGGGTGCTGTTTCTCACAATCAGCTTGCCGCCGATCTGCATATGCATTCCGGGCCAATCCGGGTGCTTGATGCGCTTGCGAATCATATCCACCGCGAGCGTGCCCATGGCGGAGCGCGAAATGCGCATGGTTGTAAGCGCGGGCATGGTTACCGCACTAAAGGGAATATCGTCAAAGCCCACAACGGAAAGATCCTCCGGTATGCTGTAGCCCGCCTCACGGATGGCTTTTACCGCGCCTATCACCACGGTATCGTTATCCGCCACCGCCGCGCCATGCGGCACGTAGGAACCGCTCTTGATCAGGTTTTTCATGTCTTCGCACGCGCCGTCCACCGTGGGGTTCAGGTACACGGGTTCAGGCGGCGTAAGGCCAAGCCTTCCCAGCTCCTCCAAATACCCCTCGTAGCGCTCGTCGCAGTTATTCACGGGCAGGTTGAATTTGAAATACCCAATATCCCTGTAACCAAGCTCGTAAAGGTAACGCACCGTTTTTTGCATCAAATGGCGGTTATCCATCACAACGCTGTCCACATTGTCCAGCACGATGTTGTTATCCAGCACCACAACGGGCACGGTAAACAGGCGCAGGAGGGGATAATCCGCCTCCCGCAGCTCGGTGCCAATCAGGATCACGCCATCCGGCGGGTTCTGCATCAGCTCGCGGATAGTCGTTTCCGCCGTTTTGGCCTCGCAGTTGCACATGATCAGGTCAAAGGCAAAGCGCCGGCATTCGCTCTCAATCCTGTCAATGATGGAGGCGATAAAGCCCTGGTTTTCCTCCAGGGCAATGCCATGAGCGCGGTATTTGATTACCATCAGCCTAAAGCGCTCAACCTTTTTCTTTTGCGGGGCGGCCACATAGCCGCACTCCTCCACCACGCTCATAACCCTGCGGCGTGTTTCCTCACTGACGCCCTTTTTATTATTGATGACCAGTGAAACCGCCGCTGGAGAAACCCCTGCGATGGTTGCAATTTCCCTGATCGTCATACTCAATCACTCACTGTCCGCTTTGAATTGAGCGTAACCCTTCATAAGTAGTGCGGCAACGGCAGCCCCGGGATCCAGCATTTCGCGCGATTGCTCGCCGCGAATGGCCATCCGGCCATGCTTGGCCAGCATCCCTTTCGTATCTTCAAACGCGCGCCAAGCGGCGCCGGCGGCTTGCTGAGCGGTTTCCTTGGGGGAAAGGCCGTTTTCGGCCCCTTCCCAAAGCGCCTGTACAGCAGGGTACAGCCCATCCAGGAAGGTCTTTTCGCCCAGTTCCGCCTTTCCGCGGTTCTTTACGCCGTCGAAATACGCCTGGAAGAATGCAGCTTCCTGTTTAGCATTTAGTTCTTCGACATTCCTCAGCGCTTTTCCTGCATTCATCAGCCCGCTTGCCATTAGCGTTCCCATGGTGGAAGGAACCGCCGAGGCCATGGCCTTTCCCGCCTGGTAGGCCATTTTGCCCACGTCGCGCGCATCGCTTTCACGCAGCGCGTCAGCCGCAGCGCGAAAGCCGTCGCTCATGGTAAGGCCAAGGTCGCTGTCGCCTACCACGCTGTCCAGCTCAATCAGCCAATCGCGGTTTTCCGCCATCAGCCGCGCCCATGTTTCCATCAGGCCGCGCAAGTCAGCCGCATTCATCAAAACGCCCCCTTATAACGCACGCTGCTTAAAAAATGGCGTATCCGCCGGCGCGGACAGATAGGCTTTCAGCTCCTCATCCAACCGCATCAGCGAGATAGACGCGCCCGCCATCTCCATGGAGGTGGCATATTCCCCCACGTAGGTGTGGAATATGCGAATGCCCTTGGCGTCCAGTACCTGTTTCACCCGGCGGAACATCACATATTGCTCCTCCAGCGGCGTTGCGCCAAGGCCGTTGACCAGCACCGCCACCTCGTCGCCGCCTTCAAAGGGCAGGTCCTTGAGGATGGGCGCGAGCATTTCGTCCACAATCTCGTCAGCCGGGCGCAGCTTGCCGCGGCGCACGCCAGGCTCGCCGTGAATACCCATGCCAATTTCCATTTCATCCTCGCCAATTTCAAAGCTGGCGTGCCCAACGCGCGGCACCGTGCAGGAGGTAAGCGCAACGCCCATGGTGCGCACATTGGCGCACGCCTTTTCCGCAACGCGCTTTACCCCGTCCAAATCAAGCCCGGCGGCGGCGGCCGCTCCCGCGCACTTGTACACAAAGAAGATGCCCGCCACGCCTCGGCGCTTGTTGGGCTCCCCCTCCGCGCTTGGGGCGGCGGAGGCCACGTCCTCGCCCGCCACCACGCTCTCCACGCGGATGTTCTCCTCCATGTCGGCCATTTCGGCGGCCATGTCAAAGTTGAAGATATCGCCGTTATAATTCCCGTAGATATACAGCACGCCCGCGCTCTGGTCAATCTCCCTGGTCACGCTTAGCATCTGCTCCGCGCTGGGCGACTGGAACACATCCCCGATGGCGCAGCCATCCAGCATACCCTCGCCCACGTAGCCCAGGAACAGCGGCAGATGCCCCGAACCGCCGCCCGTGGCAATGCCCACCTTGCCGGCGTGCTTGCGCTTGGAAACAAGGCAATGTAAATCGCTCCCAACGCACGCCAGCTCATCGGGATGCGCGGCATAGATGCCTTCCAACATTTCGGGAACAAAATCTCTGGCAGCATTGATGATCTTTTTCATGGCCCTGTTCCCCCTTTTTTTCTTAAATCAAGCAACCCTTTTTGATAATGATGCAGGCATACAGCGCCTTCTCGCCCGTGGAAACAGTCGCGTAGGCATTTTTGGCGCGCTCGTAAAACGTGAAGCGGTCAATGGCTTCGGTGCGCGTTCCAGGCTGGTGCTTCTCCACAATTTCCGCAAATTCAGCCCAAATTGGAGGGTTTCCCTCCATCGCGCCGGGTTCCGGGGCCATAACTGCAACAGGCGCCTCCACAAACTGATCCAGTGGGAACAACGCAAGAATCGCGTCCAACAGCTCCGTCCCACGGTGCCCGTCGGCGCGCACGCAGCGCTTCCCCATGGACTGGGCCGGGAAATTGCAATCGCCAATGGCCAGCTCGTCGCCATGGCCCATTTCAGCAATGGTCTTGAGCAGCTCAGGCGTAAGAATCGGTGAGATACCCTTTAGCATGGCGCTTTCCTCCTAATCGTTTACAGCTTTGGCAGAATGGCCTCCACATCATCATGGGGACGGGGAATCACATGCACGCTTACCAGCTCGCCCACACGCTTGGCGGCGGCTCCGCCAGCCTCCACCGAGGCCTTCACCGCGCCCACATCGCCGCGTACCATCACCGTTACCAATCCGCCGCCCACATGTACCTTGCCAATCAAATGCACGTTCGCGGCCTTCACCATGGCGTCCGCCGCCTCAATGGAACCTACCAAACCCTTGGTTTCTACCATGCCCAATGCTTGCTTTTCCATAACGCCGTATCTCCTCTCATTATTATGCCTTTATGGCTTTTGCAGCGGCAGAGGCTGCCTTGGGAAGGATTTCTTCCACATCGCTGTGGGGACGCGGGATCACATGCACGCTAATCAGCTCGCCAACGCGCTTGGCGGCAGCTCCGCCCGCCTCCACCGAGGCCTTCACCGCGCCCACGTCGCCGCGCACCATCACCGTTACCAGGCCTCCGCCCACATGCTCCTTACCAATCAAGTGCACATTCGCGGCCTTCACCATGGCGTCCGCCGCCTCGATGGCTCCCACCAAACCCTTGGTTTCAATCATGCCCAACGCTTCCTGCATTGCAAAAACTCCTTTGCCTTTAGATTCGCTGTTCCTTTCTATTTCCGCGCGGCGTTACAGCAGCGCGCGAACCATATCCATGTGCGGCGAGGGGATCACCACGCTGGATGCGATCAGCCCCTTTGGCTCCTCCCCCTTCTGGGCCGCTCCCACCGCCGCTTCCACAGCCGCCACCTCGCCCGTGACAATCACGAAGGATTTGCCGCCCATGCCGCGCCCCAGGCGCACCTCGATCAGCTCCACGTCCGCGGCTTTAACTGCGATATCTGCCACGCTGATGGCGCTGGCAAGCGAGAAGGTTTCCACCACGCCAACGGCCTGAACCTGCTCCCCAGGGCACGCGCTCGCCATGGCGGCAATCACGCGCTCATCCACGTTGGGGATAACCAGGCTGTCCACCAGGGATGCACTGGCGCTTTTCACACCCGCGCTCACGGCGGATTTGACCGCCGCCACCTCGCCGCTCACCACAACGATGTACTTGCCCGCGCACACCGTTTGGGCGGTTACCAGCGCCACCTCGGCGGTTTTAACCATCTGATCGCCCGCCAACACCCCCAGGGGAATGCTGAGCGTTTCTACCACGCCGATGGCCGTCATGCGCCTTCACCTCCTGTGATCTCGATGCTTGTATCAACAGCCGTGACCGTTCCGTCAATGGAGGCGTGCAGCCTTGCGCCGAGCGCCTTTTCGGGAATTTCCGCAATCACGTCGCCCCGGCGCACCCTATCGCCCGGCTTTACCACCGGCACGCCCGGCGCGCCCACGTGCTGCTTGAGCGGAAGCCTTACCTTGGCGGGCATATAGCGCATGTCCGCATAGGGCGCGGGCGTATCATAGGCCGTCAAGCCCATGCGGGCAATCAGCCGCTTGACCGGCACCCGTTTGAGCGTCACAAACGGATCCGGCACAATGTCCTTCTCCGGCACGGGCCGCATGCCCGCCTTGCCCATTTCTTCCTTAAGCAGCGCCATCACCACGGAGGGCGAAAGGCCCATGCTGCAGGCATAGTTGGTGCACACGCCGCAGCTGGAGCAGGCCAATACCGCAGCGGGATCGCCCAGCAGCGCCCCGTTGCCCGTGGTGATTGCCCGCATGGCCTTGTGAGGCTGCACGCCTAGCCCCAAAGCGTTGCGCGGGCACATCTGCGTGCATTGGCTGCACTGGCAGCACACGGCGCGCGCCAGTTTGAGCTGGCGATGCAGGCTTTGCATGCGCCGCGCAATCAATGGATGCGTTTTGGGCAGCACCAGCAGCCCGCCTGTCGTTTTGGTCACGGGACTGTCCCAATCGCTTTCCAGCTTGCCCATGCAGGGCCCGCCAACAATCAGCGCATACTCCTCCGCGCTGCCCCGGAAGCCCGAAAGCGCGATCACCTCACGATAGGCCGTGCCCACGGGCACCCGCACCGTAACCGGCTCCGGCACAGCGCCGCCCACGGTTACATCCTTATCCACAACCGGGCCGCCCTCCGCTGCCTGGGCAATATTGGCAAGGGTGGCTACGTTGCTCACCACGCAGCCCACGTCCAAGGGCAGCCTGCCGCTGGGCACCACCCGCCCGGTTACCTCAAAGATGATGGACTTTTCATCCCCAGATGGGTAATAGCTGTCCAACAAATGCAGCCTGATATTGGCATGCCCGTTGGTAGCCTCCCGCAGCGCCCGCACCGCCGCCTCATAATGCGCTTTGGTAGCAATCACGCCGTTGGACGCGCCGGTCGCCTCCATGGCCAGCTCCAGCCCTCGCACAACGCGGTCTGCCTCGCGCTGCATCAGCAGCTGATCCACCCTAAGCAGCGGCTCGCACTCCGCGCCGTTGGCAATCACCCATTCCGCCCTGCCATTCAGCTTCACATGCGTGGGAAAGCCGGCCCCGCCCGCGCCCACCACGCCGGCAGCGCGAACCTGTTCAACAATCGTCATTTCAGCATTCCCTCCCAAAGGCGCGCGTCAGCAAATGCGGAAATCCCCGTACAGCACGCAGCGGCGCAGCCTGGTAAAGGAGCGGGCGCTGGTTACCCCCTCGCCCGTGGGCGTAGCAATGGTCATGGTGGTGTAGCCCTCGCCGTCAAAGCCCAAGCCGGAAAAGCTGGAAGAGTTCTTTACAAAAATGGTGGTGTTCAGCCTGCGCGCGGCCTTGCTCATGTTATGCACGTTCGTGGAATGGATCATGGCGGAATGCTTGCAGCCTTGCTCAGCCCGGAAGGCCTCCTCCACCGCCTCGTCGATATCGTGCACGCGCACAATCGCCAAAACGGGCATAAGCATCTCCGTCATCACAAAGGGATGGTCGCGGTCCACTTCCGCAATGACCAGGCGCGGGTTCCCGCTGAAGCCAACCCCGCTGTCGCGCAGGATAACCGCCACATCATGCCCCACATACTTGCGGTTGATAACGTACCTGCCGTCCTTTTGAATCAGCGTGGTTTTCAGCACCTTGTCGATATCCGCGCCATAGATGCGAACGGCGCCGCAGCGCTCCATCTCGCTCATGAGCCTGTCCGCGATGCCTGAGAAGGCAAAAACCTCCTTCTCGGCAATGCACAGCACGTTGTTGTCAAACGCCGCGCCATCCACAATGCGCTTGGCGGCCTCGGGAATATCGGCCGTGTCGTCCACAATGACGGGCGGGTTGCCCGGCCCCGCGGCAATGACCTTTTTCCCGGTTTTCATGGCCACCTTCACCACTGCCTCGCCGCCCGTAATGCTCAAAAGCGGAATATCCTTGTGGGTCATAATCGCCTGGCCGCTCTCCAAGGTTGGTTCCTTTACGGTGGTAATAAGCGCGGCCGGGCCTCCCGCAGAAACGATGGCCTCCACCATCAGGCGCATGGCCTCCTGCGAGGCGCGCTTGGCGGCGGGATGCGGATTAAACACCACAGCGTTGCCCGCAGCGATCATGCTGATGGAGTTGTTGATGACCGTGGAGGTGGGATTGGTGGAGGGCGTAATGGAACCGATCACGCCAAATGGCGCCTGCTCAATCAGCATCATGCCCTTGTCGCCCGTTTCGCAGCGGGTCACCAAATCCTCTACGCCCGGGGTGCGGCGGCTTACCAGCAGGTTCTTTTGTACCTTGTCCGCCACGCGGCCATAGCCCGTTTCCTCGTGCGCCAGCTTTGCCAGGTATTCCGCGTTATCAATGCCCGCCTTGCGCATGGCGGCCACCAGCTCGCCCCGCTTTTCCAGCGACATCTCCGCCAGCTGCGCCTGGGCGGCCTTGGCGTTCGCCACCGCTTCCTCGGCGGTATCGCACAGCCAACGGCCTGTGCATTCGCCATGCTGGCTGTGCGGCGCGGAAGCTTCCGTTTTCATCGAGCCGGACAGGCTGCGCACGATTTCATCCGTGATCTGCCTGATTTGCTGTTCTGTCAATGCCATGTATGTTCCCTCTCATCCTTGCGGGTTGCCCCGCAGCTATGTCAAAGCACAGGTATCAGTTCCACGCGCTTCTCCAACGCGCTATCGCGCGCCAAAGGCGTGATAATCGCGTCGCCAGCGTGGCGGATGATTTTGTAGCCATCCCTGGCCGCCGTGCGCACATCCTCCTCGGTAATCAGGCGGCGGGGTTCCTTTGAAAGGTCAAGCAGCGTTTCCTTCTTAGGCGGTTTTGGCTGTAACGCCGCCTGCGCGGGGGCCGCGTTTGCCGGTATGCCGCCCCGCTTCCCGGCCGGTCCCGCGTTTGCGGCGCAAGCCGCGAAAGGCGAACCTTCCCGAATCACCCGGCAAAGCTGCCCATCCGCAAGGCCGCAGGCGTTGGCCTCGTCCTTGTCGATATGCGCCTCCATCAGGTGCGCCTCCCCGCTGCGCACAATGACGTTTTCCAACGTCGCCGCGCGCGCGCCCTCCACACGCAGGCTTACTATGTCGCCGTCCTTTACGCCAAAGGCGCGCGCCTCGTCCGGGGCCAGGTGCAGGTGCCGGGCGGCCACAATCACGCCGCGGGGAATGGAAATGCGCGCATCCCCATTGCTTAGCGTGCAGCCCGGGCTGCCTTCCAGCTCGCCCGACATGCGCACCGGCGGCGTCAGGCCCAGTTTCACCGCGTCGGTAAAGCTAAGCTCCACCTGCGTTTCCTTGCGGGCCGGGCCCACAACGCGCAGGGCCAGCTTGCCCCTTTGGGTTTCAATGGTCACGCTCTCGTTGCAGGCAAACTGCCCCGGCTGCACCAAGTCGCGCAGCTTGGTCAGGCGGTAGCCAGCGCCAAACAGCCGTTCCACATCCGCCTGGCTCAAATGCACATGGCGGTTGGAGGACGTTACCGGCACGTAGGGCTCGCCGGTCTTTGCCAACTCCGAAAGGACGGCCCGCTCCACCGCTGCGCGCAGCTCCTTCTCGTTCATACGTCACCCTCCGGGCAAAAGCAAGCGCTGCATTGGGGCGTTACGCCGCCAGCGCCCCAATGCCCCTGCTTTTCCTCTCACTTCTTCTTGGCGGCCTCGGCCTCCGCCTTCTTACGGAAAATTTCCTTCAGGCTCTCGTTATAGGGCGGACGGGCGATACCATACTCCGTTACGATACCGGCAATCAGTTCGTTATCAGCAAAGTCAAAAGCGGGGTTATATACCTTTACGCCTTCCGGGGCCATGCGCTTTTTATACCACATCTCGGTCACTTCCCCGGCGGGGCGCTGCTCGATGGTGATATCCTCGCCCTTCTCGATGCTCATATCGATGGTGGAGGTGGGGCCCAGCACATAGAAGGGCACGCCGTAATACTTGGCCAGAATCGCCACGCCGGATGTGCCGATCTTGTTGCATGCGTCGCCGTTGGCCGCCACGCGGTCGCAGCCGACGAACACGGCGTTCACCCACCCGTTCTTCATCACCTGGGAGGCCATGTTATCGCAAATCACGGTCGTATCCACGCCGTCGGCTTGCATTTCAAAGGCGGAAAGGCGCGCGCCCTGCAATAGCGGGCGGGTTTCATCCGTAAACACGCGAAAGTTCATGCCGCGCTCGCGCCCAAGGTGGATGGGGGCCAGCGCCGTGCCATACTTGGAGGTTGCCAGCTGCCCGGCGTTGCAGTGCGTAAGGATACCGTCGCCATCCTTAATCAGGCTCAGGCCGTATTCGCCAATCTGGCGGCACATCCATACGTCCTCGTCCTTGATGGCTACGCATTCCTTGTGCAAAAGCGCCTTAAGCTCGGGAATGCTTTTCTCTTTGTTGTCCAGCACAACCTTTTCCATGCGGTTCAGGGCCCAGGACAGGTTCACCGCCGTGGGGCGGGAGGAGTTCAAATACTCCTTCGCCTCCTTGAACTGCGCATAAAACGACTCATAGGTATCGGCCTGAATCCGCTTGGCGGCCAGGTATATGCCAAAGCCTGCCGCAACGCCAATTGCGGGCGCGCCGCGCACCTGCAAAAGGTAAATGGCGTTCCAAATGTCCTTTTGCTCCGTCAGGTTCAGAATTTCCACCTCATAGGGCAGCTTGGTTTGATCCAGAATCACCAGCGCGCTTTTTTCATCGTCCAGCGCAACGGTTTCATAGCTCATGATGTTTTTTTCAGCCATGGTTCCATCCTACCTCCTTATTTTGCGGCTTCGTCCGCACGCTTCACAGCGGCTATGAAGTCCGCGCCGGTCTTGAAGCCGGTACGGTTCATGATGTAGTCCTTGCCGCACAGAATATTTACCTTCTCCGCGTGCGCGCGTTTTCCTTCGTCGGCAATGGTGGTTACGTCCTTTACGTTGGCCATGCCCACCGTGCGGCGAATCAGCTCGGTGCCCGCATAGGCCGCCGTGTCGGACAGGATGCTCTCCAGATAGTACTGCTTAAAGCCGGGCGTTTTGGCCATCAGGTCGGTCACGCACTCGTCAAAGCAGGCAAGGAACTTTTGGCAGAACAGGTCTATGGTTTCCTCGGTCGCTTTCAGCGCCCAGTCGCAGAAGCTATCGGCTCCGGCGGCGCGGCCGTTGTCCCAGGCAAAGATCATGTTGGCGACAACATTGCCGATATCGTAGCCCATGGGGCCGTAGAAAGCAAACTCGGGGTCAAACACACGGGTGGAATCCTGCTTAACAAAGATAGAGCCGGTATGCAGGTCGCCGTGAATGAGCGCCTGGGCATTGTTCATAAATTCAAACTTGATTTTCGCCACGGCCAGTTTGAGGGCCTCGTCCTCATACAGCTCGCGCCTCACAAAATCAGCGATGGGCGGGAACACGTTGTTGCGGCGGTTGCAGTCGTTATAGGGCTCGGTCAGCACCAAATCCTCGGTAATCTCGCACAGCTCGGGGTTGATAAAGCTCTTCACCATGGCCTTCTTCGCCTTGTGCTCCATGGCCACATCCGTGGTTTTGAGCAGGGTGTTAACCATGTAGGTGGAAATATCCTCGGCAAAGCGCGGGAAGGTTTCATGGTTCATCAGGGCATAGCGCATCAGCTTGTGGTCGGATAGATCCTCCATGGCGCAGGCGCACATCACCGTATCGTAGCCGTAAATCTTGGGCACCAGGCCGGGGGCGTACTGATCCTGGATTTGCAGAATCTCGCTTTCGATGCGGTTGCGGTCAGTGGAAACCTTCATCTCCGCCGAAATGCGCAGCGCCTCGCCAGCCTGCTTTACAATAATGGACTTGCCCGTCTTTTCCTCCCAGATGCGGAACACGTAGTTGAGGTTGCCGTCGCCAATCTCCTTTACGCTAAGGGAGGCATCCGGGGCAAAGTGGGCGGGATACTTGGCCCGAACGTAGTCGATCACATCGGCTTCCTTCATGAGAAAATAAGTGTCGTAACGGGACATATGCCATACTTCCTTTCTATGAACAATGAATTTTGGTTCATTGACAATCGCCTTCAGCGAAACTCTATGCTGCGGTAGTCCATGGGATCCACCTCCCAAAGCGCGCGCATCTCCCGCTCTGTGGGCGGGGGCGTTTGCTCGATGGAAAAATACCGAATGGGAAAGCCGGTGTTCTCCGCCACCTCCTCAATGGAGGAATAGGGATGCACGCTTTTGAGGATCAGTTCGCCCTGATACATGGTAAAGATGCAAAGCGGGGTTACAATTTCGCTTACATTCCCCTGTGCCGTTACAAAATCCACCCTGTTGGCAAACGTGCGCCGGTCGTGCTTGGTGCGCCAGATGATCGCCCTCCTGGCCGTAGGAATCAGCACGGCGCTGCCCGCGCCGCCCGGCAGGCGCACCTTCGGCCTACGGTACTCTCCAATTACAGAGGCGTTCACATTGCCCGCCGCGTCAAACTGCACGCCGCTTAGAAAGGCTACGTCCAGCCCGCCGCGCATGCTCAGGTCAAAAACCTCCATCAGCGGGAAGCCTGCGCAGGCGTTCTGCCACAGCTCCCCGCCCGCGCTGGTGTATTCGTTCAGCACGGGCTTTTGGGGGTCGACCCCGCCGGGAATGTTCAAATGCACCGCGTTTGGCGCGTGCAACCGCTTGGCCGCCAGCGTGGCGACCATCGGCATGTGGGAGGATACGCCGTGGAATACCGTGTCGCCATCCTCAATCAGCCGCGCCATGGCGATGGTCATCATATCGCACGGTCGAATCATAGCCTGCGCTCCTTTTCAAGAAAGCCGCCAAGCGCCTCCGCATCCTCCAGCGCAAGGAAAGCCCTGATTGCGGCTTCATCCGGCTCATAGCAGCCATAGCACGCGCCGGGCGCCGCGCCGCGCGGCGCATGCGCAACCGCCGATACCAAAAAGTGCGGAATATCCGCCTTTTGTGGCGAGGCGGCAAACCAGCCCTCCCCCACGATTCGCTCCGCCGTTACAATCACGCTTTTGGCCGCGCGCGATAAAAGCACGTCCTCATACTTCGGGCCTTCAAACAGGGCGTTTCCCCGTTCGTCGGCAAGCTGCGCGTGCACCACTGCCACATCAGGCCGTATGGCCTGCACCGCCGCTAGCGTTTCGCCGGTAAAGGGGTCGGTCACATCCTTAAAATACTCGTTTACCTGCCGCAAATCGCTGCGTTTCAAGCCGCGCACCGGCATAAAGGGAATGCCATAGCTGGCGGCCCTCAGCGCGGAAATAACCGTATAGCAGGCATGCTCGTTGGCTTTTACCAAGCCGTTCTGCACGCTTTTGCGGTAGCGCTGCGCCAGGCCGTACTGGCTTTCATAACTGATAAACCCCGCGTCCACCACGCTGGCGCAGCCAGCCAGGCATAGCGCGTCCACATCCATGCCGCCCGCGGTTTTTACAATGCGCAGCTGCCTGCGGCCTTGACGGATCATGGCAAATACCGCCGCCATGGGCGCCCGGTTGAGCGTGTTGCCGCCAAGGCCCACGCACATGCCGTCCCGCACCTGCTGCATGGCTTCGGAAAGGGAACATAGCTTCTTCATGGCATCCTCACTTTGCCGCATTGGCCGCAATATGCACGGCGTCCCACACGCCCGCGAAGGGCGGCGCGTAGGCCAAATCCACCATGCCCAGCTCATCCGCCGTCATGCCGTTGTGAATGGCCACGGCAAAGATATCCGCGCGCAGCACCGCATTGCGCTCTCCCGCCACGCAGGCCCCCAGCAGCTTGCGCGTGCGCGCTTCATACAGCAGCTTGATCATCAGCTTGGCCGGGTTGGGGTAATATGCGGGATGGTCATACGCGGTTACCAGCTTGGTTCGGTATTCAGCTCCCAGGCGCTTTGCGTCCCGCTCGCTCATGCCGGTGCGGGCCATTTCCAGGCCGCACACCTTGATGGCCGCCGTTCCCAGCGCGCCCACAAACTTGTCATGCCCGCCGGCCATATTGCCGCCCGCGATGCGCCCGCATTTGTTGGCCACCGTTCCCAACGGAAGAAAGTAGTCCTCCTCCATCAGGCGGTGATATGTCACGGCGCAGTCGCCCGCCGCGTATACGCCCTCCAGCGAGGCGCGCATCTCGCGGTCCACCACAATCGCGCCGTTGCGCGCCATGCGTATGCCTGTATCGCGCAGGAACTCCGTAGCGGGCACCACGCCCACCGCCATAACAACCAAATCGGCTTCAACCGCCTCCGCATCGGTACGGATTACGCGCCTGTTGCCCTCCTCCGCAATTTCCGTAACGCGGCGGCCCACAAGCACGCGAACGCCGTTTCGCTCCAGCTCCTGGGCGGCCAGCTCGGAAAACTCCGGCTCAAAGGTGTTCAAAATGCGCGTGTCCGCCTCTATCAGCGTAACTTGCTTGCCCAAATGCAGCAGCGCTTCGCACATTTCCACGCCGATATATCCGCCGCCAACAACCGCCACGCGCCGCACATCCCCCAGCCGGGCGATCTCGCGCAGCAAAAGGCCGTCCTCCATGGTTTTCAGGTAAAATACGGAGGGAAGATCGGCCCCGGGTATCTTGGGCGCCACGCTGTTGCAGCCCACGGCGATCATCAGCACATCATACGCATCGTCAAACGCACGGCCCGTATCATGATCCTTCACCCGCACCCGCTTGGCCTGCGCGTCCACATGCGTAACCTCGTGGCGCAAATGGGTTTCGATGCGCATTTGATCGTATTGCTCGCGCGTGCGAGCGATCAGCTTGGCGGGCTCGTCGTTAAAACCGCCAATATAATAGGGAAGCCCGCACGCTCCGTAGGAAAGAAAGCTGCCCCGCTCATATACGGTAATTTGCGCCTCCGGGGCCATGCGCCTGAGCTTGGAAGCGGCGGACATGCCCGCGGCCACACCGCCGATCACGATTGCCTTCACCGCGCGCTCCCTCCTTTTTCCTTAACAGACGCGCCTAGCGAACGTTCTTCAGCCTTTCCATTACCGCGCGGGTAATGGCCTGCAGCTCCGCCTCGTCCACGGCCGGGCTGCCGCCGCAGCCGCATGCGGCCGGCGCGCCGTACGTCTTTAACACAGGCGGTTGCTCCGCAACGGGGCTATGCCCGGCCACCACGTCCACCGTGTTCGTCGCCTTGGCGGTGCAGGGTGGAATACCGCCGCTGGTAATGCCCAGCTTTTTGCGGATTTCAATCAGCTCGCTTACCTGCTCGCAGCTAAGCACATTGGCCTTGCCGATGATATTGCCGGTATACATAATCACCATGGCGTAATGCTCTGTGGATTCCAGCCTGTACCACGCCTCCATCAGCGAGCCGCCCCACGCCACCGCGCCATGGTTGGCCAAAAGCAGCGCGTTGTAATCGCGCACATAGGGCGCTATGCTGTCCGGGATCCCCTGGGAGCCGGGCGCTTCATAATGCACGCAGGGCACCGTGCCCAGGTTCACAAGCGCCTCGGGGTAAATGGCCCTGTCCAGCCCAATGCCCGCAATGGCAAACGACGTGCTGATGGGCGGATGCGCATGGCATACCCCGCGCGCCTCTGGGTTTTCGTTATAAATGCGCAGGTGCATCTTTACCTCGCTGGACGGCCCCCTCTCCCCCTGGGAGAGCACGGTTCCGTCCGTCCGCATCTTCACCAGCATCTCTTCGGACATAAACCCCTTGGATACGCCGGTGGGCGTGGTCCAGATGATATCCTCGTCCACCTTGCAGCTGATATTGCCGTCGTTGGCCGCCACAAAATTCTTTTGATACATCCGCCTGCCGATATCCACAATCAGCTTCTTCGCTTCGTCGTCCGTAGGATAGCGATGAATGCTCTCCATGCTTTGTCACCCGTTCTTTTGATTTTTTTCATTCAAACGCCCGCGCATGTTTAGCGGTTGTTTAATTCTAAACACGCAAATGTTATTACGGGTTTATTATACTGTCAGCGTTTATCGCTGTCAACACTCAAAGCAAAAATTCTTTCAAATTATACATAAACACTAAACATTGTTCGTCCTCTTGCTTTTTATAATTTTATTGATTTTATTTCAAAACTCATTTTAATATGATAACTAAACAACAAATAAAAATTATCTAAAAAATATTCTAAAATCGCGCTTGACATTTTATCCGTTTGGTTCTATACTGGTGTCAACAAAAGGGCGAGCGTAGCGCAAAGGCCCAAAATTAAATAGGAGGTTTCCCATGAAAAAGATTCTTGCTCTCGTTCTGGCTCTCATAATGGCGTTCGCGATGTTTACCACCGCCACCGCCGAGGCCGCCAATCCCGTTGCCGGCAAGAAGGTTGCCTACATTATGCAGCTGACCTCTGCCACCATCTTCCAGATGTGGAAGGATTCCTGCGCCGACCTGTGCAAGGCCCTGGATGTGGAATTTGACTTCTATTTCTGCGATAACGATTTCAACCGCTGGATGGACACCATCAACACCTGCGCCGCCGCCGGCTATGACGGACTGCTCATCAGCCACGGCAACCAGGACGGCTCCTACGTGTTCCTCAAGGATCTGGTTGAAAAGTACCCGGAACTCAAGATCGTATGCTTCGACACCCAGTTCTATACGGACGGCGAATATCAAAAGATTCCCGGCGTTACCCAGATGTTCCAGCAGGACAAGAGCCTGGTTACCGTTCTGCTTGACGACATGATCGCCAAGTTCGGCGAGGGCGTGCGCCTGGTAAAGGTATGGCGCGGCCCCAACTACAACAGCCCGTTCGACCGCCGCGAGGTTGGCTGGCAGGAGTACGAAGCCGCCGGCAAGATCAAGACCGTTGGAGAAATCCAGCCCCTGCAGGATACCGTTGACAGCGCCAACGCCGTAACCGCCGCTTACCTCCAGGGCCTGAACCGCGAGGATGTGGACGGCGTGGTCGTCTACTACGATTGCTACGGCCAGGGCGTATACAAGGCCATCGAGGAAAACACCAATTTCAACGGCGTGGACGGCGCTGCGCTGCCCATGTCCTCCGTGGATATCGACCAGGTTGACGTAACCAACATGCAGACCCGCCCCGATATCTGGACCGCTGCCGGCACCACCGACTGGACCATGAACGGCGAAATCGGCATGCGCGTGCTGCTCCTTGAGCTGGCTGGCGAGTACGACAAGATTTACGACCCCGCCTCCGGCGAGTACGGCGTGGACGTTGTTGAAGTGCCCGGCACCGCCATCCTGGCCTCCGCCCTCACGCCCGAGAGCACCGTTGAGAACCTGGGCGAAGTGGCCGGCGAAACCTATGGCAACCTGAGCTACCTGTCCGTGGCCGACTGGATGCCCGCCGATCTCATCCACAAGTAAGACCGTTTCCCCAAAACCGTCAATAAACCATTCGAGCAATGTTTCTTGACAAAGAAGCGTCGGAGTCCTTGCTCCGGCGCTTCTTTCCTTCAAAGCAGCATGCCTCCTTGAATGAAAGAAGAGGGAAATCCATGGACAAACTCACGCTCGGTACCCGGAATGTTTCCATCGAATTTCCCGGTGTGAAGGCGTTGACAGATGTAAACTTCGAAGTCAGCACCGGCGAGATTCGCGCGCTCGTAGGCGCCAACGGCGCGGGCAAATCCACCCTGATGAAGGTCCTTGCGGGTGCGAATCCGGACTATACTGGTGAAGTATATTTAAACGGCGAAGTGGTGGAGCTGCGCAACACCATGGCGGCCAAAAAACTGGGAATCCAAATTGTGTATCAGGAAGTGGATATGGCTTTGGTGCCCACCCTTTCCGTGGCCGAAAACGTTATGCTCAACGATATGGTTATGAGCGCCAAGCAAAGCCCGTTCCTGCGCTGGCCCAGGCTGCGCGCCCAGGCCAAGGAGGTGCTTGAACGCCTCCACATCAATGTGAATGTACGCACCCTGGTGCAGGACCTTTCCCTTGCGCAAAAGCAAATGGTTCTTATCGCCAGGGCCATAGCCAACGAATGTAATTTCCTGATCCTGGACGAGCCTACCGCGCCGCTCAGCGATACCGAAACCGCCGAGCTTTTCCGTCTGGTAAAGCATCTTCAGGAAACAGAAAATATCGCTATTATTTTCATCTCGCACCGCATTAACGAGATCATCCAGATCTGCGAAAAGTACACCGTTATGCGCAACGGCGAAATCGTGGATACCACGCTGATTACCCCCGCCACCACCACCCGGGAAATCGTAGAAAAAATGCTTGGCCGCTCCTTTGAGGAAAACTTCCCCAAGGAGCATGTGCCCATTGGGGACAAGGTGTTTGAGGTGAAAAACCTTTGCGGCGCGGACGGCAAAGTAAACGACGTATCCTTCTACGTGCGCAAGGGCGAGATCGTGGGTATTGCGGGCTTGGTTGGCGCGGGTAAATCGGAGCTTTGCAAAACCATTTTCGGCGCTTATGAAAAAACCAGCGGCTCCGTGCATTTGAACCAGGAAGAGCTTAAAATCTCCAACCCGTCCCACGCGGTGAAAAACCGCATTGCGCTTGTGCCGGAGGAGCGCCGCAAAGAAGGCGTGCTGGTAAACGAAACCGTCAGCTTCAACCTTTCCGCGGCGTCGCTTGGAAAGTTCTGCAAAGCCTCCTTCATCAGCAAGGCCAAAACGGATGCGAACGCAAGGCAGTATGTGGAGGATTTGGGCATTATAACTCCCTCCATTAAGCAGCATGTCAAAAATTTGTCCGGCGGCAACCAGCAAAAGGTAGCCGTTGGCAAGTGGATGGCCGCGGATTGCGACGTGTATATCTTTGACGAGCCCACCAAGGGCGTTGACGTTGGCGCAAAGCAGGATATCTTCCGCTTGATCAACGATATCACCAAGCGCGGCAGCAGCGTAATCTATGCCTCGTGCGAAAACTCCGAGCTTTTGTCCATTACGGACCGCATTTATGTCCTATATGACGGCCGCATCATGGCCGAGCTCGTGACCGCCGATACCAACGAGGACGAGATTATGCACTATGCGGTGGGCAGCACCACAAAGTACGCCTGAACCAGGCATAACAGGAGGGTATCATCATGCAAGCAACGCTGAAACCAAATCCGCTGGCTACCAAAAAGAACAAAACCTTTCTGCGGTTCCTGCTGGACTGGGCAGCCGTTATCACGCTCATTCTATGCTTTGTGGTCTTTGGCCTCATCAAGGGGGACCGCTTTCTTTCCGTTAACAACATGATCAACATTCTGCGCGCCATGTCCATCACTACGGTATTCGCCATCGCGGCCACCGTTACCATGGCGCCCGACGGCTTTGATATGTCCGCTTGTACGCTGGCAAGCTGCTCGGCATATGTATTTGTAAGCATGTACTTGTGGTACGGCCTTCCGCTGTGGGCCTGCATACTGGTTTGCGTGGCGGTAACGCTGGTAATGTATCAGCTTACCATGTTCCTGATCCTGGTGTGCAAAATCCCGGATATGCTGGCCACCTGCGCGCTGATGTTTGTGCACCAGGGCCTGGGGCAATGGTACATCGGCGGCGGCGCGGTATCCACCGGCATGCGCCTGCCCAGCGGCGCGCAGCCCGTGCGCACCAAGCTGGAGGAATCCTTCAGCGCCATCGGCCGCGAGCCCTGGCTGATTATCATCATGCTGGTTTGCGTGTTGATTGCCTTTATCTTCCTGGAGTACACCAAGCACGGCCGCTTCATCTACGCCATGGGCGGCAACAAGCAAGCTGCCAAGCTTAGCGGCATTAACGTAAAGGCGTACCGTTACCTGGCCGGCATGATTACCGCCGTGTTTATCGCCATTGGCGGTATCCTGGTTTCCTCCCGCGGCAGCTCCGCACAGGTAATGTGCTGCGATAACTACCTTATGCAGTCCCTGGCGGCGGTATTTGTAGGCCGCTCCGTAGGCGGCGCTGAAAAGCCTAACGCCATCGGCACGCTGATTGGCGCTATGCTGGTATCCACGCTTGAAAACGGCCTGACCATTTGCGCCGTTCCCTACTATGTGCTGCCCGCCGTAAAGGGCGCAGTGCTAGCCCTGGCGCTGGTAGCCGCTTACGCCACCAAGAAGGAACAGTAAATCGCATATATCCCAAAAGGGGGACGGCAGCACGCTTGGCTGCCGTCCCCCTTTGCATTAGCGGTTTTTTGTCTATTCTATGCATTCTTTGCAGAGAAGTTCCATCCAGCAAATGCACCGTTTCAATGTTCGTCTGCACGGTTATCCACGGTTGTGTTTATCAAATCAGGCTTTATGCGCATCCTCTGCCTTCAAAGCCCGATGGAGCGAACCCTTTGGGGACTGCATCGCGCATCAGGGCCGATGACGTATCTCCTGCCTTACCGCAGCCGTTGCAGCACCGCGCGCACAATCGCTTCCACTTCCGCCTCGCTTACGGAAGCGTTTGCGCGCTCGCTATCCAACCCGCGCGTCCGCTCTGCCACAATGCCGCGCTGCGCCACCACATCCACCGTATTTGTGGCCTTTTCGGCGCAGGGTGGAATACCGCCGCTGGTGATGCCCAGCTTTTTGCGGATTTCAATCAGCTCGCTTACCTGCTCGCAGCTAAGCACATTGGCCTTGCCGATGATATTGCCGGTATACATAATCACCATGGCGTAATGCTCTGTGGATTCCAGCCTGTACCACGCCTCCATCAGCGAGCCGCCCCACGCCACCGCGCCATGGTTGGCCAAAAGCAGCGCGTTGTAATCGCGCACATAGGGCGCTATGCTGTCCGGGATCCCCTGGGAGCCGGGCGCTTCATAATGCACGCAGGGCACCGTGCCCAGGTTCACAAGCGCCTCGGGGTAAATGGCCCTGTCCAGCCCAATGCCCGCAATGGCAAACGACGTGCTGATGGGCGGATGCGCATGGCATACCCCGCGCGCCTCTGGGTTTTCGTTATAAATGCGCAGGTGCATCTTTACCTCGCTGGACGGCCCCCTCTCCCCCTGGGAGAGCACGGTTCCGTCCGTCCGCATCTTCACCAGCATCTCTTCGGACATAAACCCCTTGGATACGCCGGTGGGCGTGGTCCAGATGATATCCTCGTCCACCTTGCAGCTGATATTGCCGTCGTTGGCCGCCACAAAATTCTTTTGATACATCCGCCTGCCGATATCCACAATCAGCTTCTTCGCTTCGCCGTCCGTGGGATAGTGTTTTGCGTTTGCCATATCCCTCATCCATTCTTATCCGCCGCCCGCTCAAAGCAGCGTATCCTTTATCCTGTCGTATTCCTCGCGTGTCATAAGCACCTCGCGCGGCTTGCTGCCCGCAGATTTGCTTACAATACCGCGCGCCGCCATATCGTCAATCAGGCGTCCCGCGCGGGCATAGCCTATTTTCATGCGGCGCTGCAACATGCTGATGCTGGCCTGGCCGTCGCTGACGACCATTTCAATCGCCTCGGCAAGGCGGTCATCCACGCCGTCGTCGCCCTCCGGCTCGTTCAGCGGGTTCACGCTTTGCTCGTCATTCTCCATGGCCTCAATCACATTCGGGTCAAAGTCCACATGGGAATGCTGGCCAATATAACCTACCACGCGCTCCGTTTCCGCGTCGCTCAGGAAGCAGCCCTGCACGCGTATGGGCGCGCTGGCGCCCGTGGGGAAGTAAAACATGTCGCCGCGGCCCAGCAGCTTTTCCGCGCCGTTTTGATCCAGAATGGTGCGGCTGTCAATGCTGGAAGATACCGCAAACGCGATGCGCGAGGGAATGTTGGCCTTAATTAGGCCGGTAATCACGTCCACGGTGGGACGCTGCGTGGCCACAACCATATGGATGCCCGCAGCGCGCGCCAGTTGCGCAATGCGGATAATGCTTTCCTCCACTTCCTTTTTGCAGGCCAGCATCAAATCCGCCAGCTCGTCGATGATAATCACAATGCGGGGCAGTTTTTCCTCGCCCGGCCCAAGCTTGGCGTTGTAAGCGGAAAGCTCGCGCACATTTTTGGATTGCATCTTATGGTAACGATCCAGCATTTCCGCCACGGCCCATTGCAGCGCGCCCGCAGCCTTATGCGGGTCGCTGACAACGGGAATCAGCAGGTGGGGAACCACGTTGTAGCACTGTAATTCGACCACCTTGGGGTCGATCATGATCATGCGTACCTCCTCCGGCGAGGAGCGGAAAAGGATGGAGTTGATAATGGCGTTGATGCATACGGATTTGCCGCTGCCCGTTTGGCCCGCGATCAGCAGATGGGGCATCTTGGCAATATCGCAGATGACGGGCTTGCCTGCGATATCGCGGCCCAAAGCCACCGCCAGCGGCGACTTGGCCGCCTGCATCTCCTGGCTCAAAAGCACCTCGGCCAGGGTAACGCTTTGAATTTCCTTGTTGGGCACCTCCACGCCAAACAGATTGGTGCCCGGAATGGGAATTTCAATGCGCACGCCGCCATTGGCCGCCATATCCAGGGCGATGTTATCCGCAATGCCCATGATGCGCTTTACGTTGATGCCGCTGGATACCAGCCCCAGCTCAAAGCGGGTAACGGCGGGGCCGTGCGTTACGCGCTGCACGCGGGCGGGGATACCGAAGCTCTCCAGCGTCTTTTCCAGGCGCGTGGCGTCCTCCGTATCGGTAGCGCGCGTATCCACAACCGCGCGCCGCTGCTGCCCGTTTAGCAGGTCGATGGAGGGATAGGTATAGGGCATCCGCGTACGCTCCGTGCTCGCAGCCTGCGCCGGCTTGGGCGCGCCGGCGGGCCGCTTATAGGCCGCATGTCGATCATCCGCCTGCTGCTGGAGGGCTTGGGGCGCTGCCGGGGGTTCCGGGATGCTCTTAGGCTCCTGAACAGGCGTCGTTTTCTCCACGAGCGGCTGCACGGCGCCCTGCGGTGCAACCGGCTGAACCATTTCAACAGGCTGCATCGCGGCGGCAGCCTGCACGGCGGGCGCAAAGCCGTCCGCCAGCTGCGCCATCTCATTCCCCACAAGCTCGTCGTTGATCTCCGCCTTACGCTTGCGGATCTCCTCAATGCGGTCCATCGCCTTGCGCTTGGAGGCGGACATAATCAGCGTATCGTTCAGCGGGGCTTCCTCTGCGGCAACGCCCATCTCGCTGGGCGTAAAGGTCATGCGGGTCTGGTAAGGCTCTTTCTTTTCTTTCTTTGGCTTTTTCTCATTCTTTCTCCAGGGTAGCTGCCACCCCTCCGGCGGGATGATCTCGTCATAAATTTCCTGCTGCTGCCCCTGCGGCGGATACACCGGCGTCCCGTAGGCAGGATAGCCCTGCTCCATAGGCGGCTGCTGCATCAGCATGCTGCCATAAGGCGGATAGGCCGCCTGCGGTTGGGGCTGCTGCTCCTGGGCGTGCTGCTGCTCTTTTTTGCGCCTGAACGCAGGCGAAAACAGCCTGCGGTCGTCCTCCTCCGCCTGCTGGCGCTGCCGTTCCAGCTGCTGCTGGTACTCCTGCTGCGCGCGCTCCTGCCTGCGCCGCTCCCCGCGTGCCCTTGAGCCCTCCCGGATGCTTTCCACCATCTGCAACAAATCAAAGCGCGATACCAGCAGCACGCAGATCACGCAAACCAGCCCAAGGGCTACCGCGCCAAATGTCGTTCCCAAAAACGTCCACGCCGGCCAAGCCAGCAAAATGCCAAGCGCGCCGCCAAAAGCCCCGCTTGTTTTGCATACGTCAAAGCCTGCGCGAATAAGGCTCCAATAGCCCGCCGCGTCCGCAACGGGCGGCGTGGCGGCGTTGTTCATGTTTACAAGGTATTCCATCAGGCCATACTGGCCCACCTTGCTCAACAGGTCAAGCATGCCAAGCACCGCTAAAAACAGCAGCGTTATCAGCAAAAAGCCGCGCTTGGGCATGCTTCTTCCCGTGGAAAACGCCACCAGCAGGCCGCCCCAAATCATCAGCACGCTAACGCCTATGCATAGCCCGCCGCCCAAGCCCTGCATCATTTGCTTTACCTGAGAAAAGAACGCGCCCTTAAGGCCGCCCACAACCGCCAGCAGCGTTACCACGCCCACCGTAATCAGCAGGATGCCCGCTACCGCAAACGCGGCCAGCGTGCCGGATTCATACTGTGGCGCGCTCTTTTTACCCTTTGCCATTGAAGCCTTCATCCTCCGAGATGTTTACTTGCATAGTTGGATGGCGCGAAGCACGCCGTCCGTATCCGCATGCAGGCGCAGCTCGTATGCGCCGTAATGGTACAAATCGCTCTGCCCCTGGGGCAGGTTGTAATCGTAGGCCATGTTTTCCGTAAAAGGCATGGTTTCGTCAGGCTCGCCCAGCAGGCTTAGCCAGCCGCTTCGCTCCGTTGCGCCAATCGCAAGCCCATACAGATTTCCGCGCTTTACCTGAATTCCCTCAACAAGCGAGGTTTCATACCCGCTTTGAATCGCGTCCGAAATCACCAGCACGCTTCGAAACGCGGGCGCTTCCATAACAAAGTAGCGTCCGCCTGGGAAGGCGTCCGGCGTGCGCGTCAGCCGGTATTTCTCCACAACATCCTTCATTGGGTCGCCTAGCGCGATAGGCACGTGGGGCAGCCTGCCCGCCTCTACGCTTTTTACAATCGCGGCCTTCGCCTGCGTGGGCGTCAGGGGTTCTTGCAACAGCCCCAGCCGCTTAGGTAGCTCGTCCTCCCCATCTAGCAGATAGGGCGCGACCTCCTCATAGTAAAACTGGCATGCGCCGCTATATCCGCTCAAAAGCGAAAGCTGCTCCCCCGGATACCAGAAAGTAATCCCATCCGCGTCCAGGGTAAAGGCGTCGCGCGGAAGCGGCGTTATCTGGCTGTTCGCCAAATATCCGCTCAATTCCTCAGCAAGGCTTTCCTCCGCGATTTTTTCCATGGCGCTCACCGCCGCGTCCACATCCGTAAACAACGCCTCCAGCGTCAGGCGCTCGCCTGTGACAAGGTTGTAGGTCAGCGCGCTATAGGCTTGTCCCTCCCGCCCGTTGGGCATTTTTCCCTTGGCGCTAATCACCAGGGAGAACGCATCATCCGTTTCCAGCGTGATCTCATAGTCCACCTGCAAGCCCCAGGGGCTTTGCCCCAGCGTGACCAACGTTACCAAATGGTTGGTCACGCCGGAGGCCGTTACGATATCGTCATTGATTTTTTGCTGTACGGCCTCATCCGCCATGCCCTCAAGCTGCGGATAGGCCACATAGTTCTCCCCGATCTGCGTGCGAATCTCCGTTGTTTGGGCCTGGGCAGCCCCAAGCGTCAAAACGCCCAAAGCCAGCAGCGTCAGCCCGCAGGCCAGCAGCTTCCTGCGCATCGCGTTCCCTTCCTTCCGTACTTCATTTGCGTCCTCTATCTTACAACGATTTTTGATTTGTTGCAAGTTTGTTACAGTATTTCTCCACTCTCAACAAAGTTTTACAGGCCCCGCCCTTCGCCCGGCGTGAGCATGGGCTGTAGCTGCACGCCCGAAAGGGCCGCGGCGATGGTGCGCGGGATCTGGGTAAAATCCGCTACAAGGGAGCGGGGCTTTTTTACAGGATCATCCTGCCCAAAGGGCACGAAGTATACGTTGCGCCAGTTCAGCAGCCGCCCGATATTCTGCGCGGCGGAGCTGAGACCATCGTTGGTGGATACGGCCAGCACCAGGGGCTTTTCATTGCGCAGGTGGCTTTTTGCTCCCAAAAGCGCCGGCGTATCGAACACGCCGTTTGCAAGCTTTGCCAGGCTGTTGCCCGTAGCGGGCGCAATCAGGTATACGTCGCTCATCTTCTTGGGGCCGATGGGTTCGGCCGCCGTGAGCGTATCAATGGGCTCATGCCCGGTTATTTCCACAATCCGTCCCCTCAAATGCTCTGCTGTCATAAAGCGCGTGTCCAGCTCCCCCGCATGGAAGGAGAGCACCGGCAGCACCTCATAGCCCCGCCGCACCAATTCCTCCATCTGTGCCAGCACCCGTTCAAACGTGCAATAGGATCCCGTCATGGCAAACGCAATGGCCGTTTTTTTCATAATGCCGCCTCCACAAGCAGGCGCATAGCCGCCTCCTTCAACGCAAGGGCCGCGCTTTCACACGCATATTTTGCGGGAAGGCCGGGCAGCACGTCGCTTTTTAGGTCCAGCCGCCTTGCCTCGTCCCTGTTAAAGCCATAGGGCGCGCTGGCCAGCTCCAACAGCCAGGCTCCTTTTGGCAGCGCTTTCAGCGCTTGGGTATCTATAATTGGCGCGGGTACGGTGTTGAGCACCATGCCAAGCTCCGGGGCAACCTCCGCGATTTCCTCCGGCATGATGGGATGCATCCCCTCCTCCCCCGCCAGCAGACGGGCCGCTTCCCTGCGCGCGGCAACCCACACCTTCGCTCCAACTGCCCGTAGCCGCAGCGCCAGCGCGCGCCCAAAGCGGCCGTACCCCATTACCAGTACCGCCTGATCCATAAGCGCTCTTTGCGAGCGCCCCATGGCTTCAAACAGCGCGGCCTCTGCCGAAAGCTCCGCGTTTTTTTGCACAAAGGGCTCATGGCTTGTGTAATAGGCCAGCCCAAGCTTCTTTCCAAGCGCCTTTTCAGCGGCAATGTAGGGTTCCAGCCCTTGTCCCGCAAGCACCGCCGTGCCGTTCCCGGCGCATTCCAGCACATCGCCGGGATGCAGGGTAAGTCCCGTAAGGGTAGGCACATTGCCGTCCCGCACGGCAAAGGGATACGGCATCAGCAGCGCGTCTGCTCCGGCAATGTCCGCCTGCTTCTCATCCCCGGCGGCAAGCCCAAGGGTGCGTACCTCGTACCCCGCCCCGGCGAGCATGGGGGCCATCAGCAGCGCCCGACGGTCGCCCCCTACCACCAAAATTTTCCGAATCAAAAAACCGCCTCCCGCTTGATGCATGATACTGCATCCTATGCGGAAGGCGGCAGGGCGTGCAGGCGGCTTACAGCGCGTGCACGATGCAATCCGTGAGCGTTTGGGCTTCGCCGCAAAGCGTAAGCTTAAGCGGCTCGCCGCTAAGCAGCGTTACCCGCGCCTCGCCCTTTTTTACGCTTACGCGAACCACACGGCCGCGGTAATGGAACTGGAACGCATACCCCTGCCATGCGTCCGGCAGGAAGGGGCTCAGGCTCAGGCCGTCCGTGGTGCGCATTCCGGCAAAGCCATGCGCCATGGCCAGCCAGCTGCCCGCCATGCTGGTAATGTGCAGGCCGTCCACGGTATCGTTATTGATGTTGTCAAGGTCAAGCCGCGCGGTGCGCTGGTACATTTCCACCGCCTTCTCATGGTACCCCAGCTGCGCCGCCAAAATGCTGTGTACGCAGGGCGACAGGCTGCTCTCATGCACGGTCATGGGCTCGTAGAAATCAAAGTTGCGGCGGATGGTTTCCGTGTCGTAAAGGTGATTCAAGAAATACAGGCCCTGCAATACATCCGCCTGCTTGATAAAGCAGCTGCGCAGGATGTGATCCCACGACCAATGCTGGTTAATGGGCCGCTGCCCGGCCGGAAGGGCGCTTGCAGGCATCAGGTCCTTATCCAGGAAGGTATCGTGCTGCACAAAGATGCCCAGCTCCTCATCCTCTGGATAATACATATTCTGCATCACGTCCAGCATGTGCTTGAGCTCGTCCTCGATAATGCCCAGCGCCTCGCGCCGCTCCTGGGAGGCCCTTTGCGCCTGCGTTACAAACAGCCCGATGCTCCAGGCCGCAATGCGGTTAGTGTACCAGTTGTTGTTTACGTTATTTTCATATTCATTGGGGCCGGTCACGCCATGAATCATATACTTGCCCTGGCGCTTGGAGAAATGCACGCGGTCCGTATAAAAACGGGCAATGCCGCACAGCACATCCAGTCCCTCGCGGATCATGTAATCATAATCGCCGGTATAGGTAGCGTAATTGAAAATGGCGTGCGCAATCGCGCCGTTGCGGTGGATCTCCTCAAAGGTGATCTCCCATTCGTTATGGCACTCTACGCCCGTAAACGTTACCATCGGGTACAGCGCGCCCTTAAGGCCCTGCTGGCGCGCGTTTTCATACGCGCCATCCAATTGCAGCCAGCGGTACAAAAGCAGCTGCTTGGCCACATCCTGGCCCGCAATGGCCATGTATACCGGCAGGCAATACGCCTCGGTATCCCAATAGGTTGCGCCGCCATACTTTTCGCCTGTAAAGCCCTTGGGCCCAATATTCAGCCGCGCGTCATCCCCGGAATAGGTGCTCAACAGCTGGAACAGGTTAAAACGGATGCCTTGCTGCGCCGCGTCGTCGCCGTCGATGGTTACGTCGCAGCCAGCCCAGCGCTCCTTCCAGGCGGCCACATGGCTGGAGCGCAGCTCGTCATAGCCCAGCTCCCGCGCGCGCGCCGCGGCCTTGAGCGACATTGTGGTAAGCACGTTTTCCTCATAATCGCGGCTGGTAAAGCACAGCACGTACTTTTCCAGCGCGGCGGTTTCACCCGCCTTCACATCGCCCGCGTATAGGGTTTCCACATAGCCGCTGTCCAAACGGCGGCCTTCCATCTCCAGGCCGTCGGCCCAGCAACTCATGGCCGCGCTTACGGCAAAGCGCGGCGCGCCGAAGGGATTCTCCTTGGTTTTGGTGAGCAGGGCCAGCGCGTCCTCGCTCTCCTCCTCCAAAAGCATATCCCAGAAGGTTTCGTCGTAGTTGCTATCCAGGTTGCGCACGTTCGCGTCCAGGTAAGGCTTCATCACCACATGGGCGTCAAACTCCGGCATAACGGAATAGCGGATCGCCAAAAGCTCCTTCTGGGCCAGCGATACAAAGCGTTCGGCTCTCACATGCAGGTTCCCCTTGGCTGTACGCAGGGTAAACCATCGTGAGAACAGGCCCGTCTGCATGTCCAGCTCGCGCGTAAACGCCAGCACATCCGCCGTGTTCAGGTCAATGGGATTTCCATCCACCTCCACGTGGATGCCGTTCATACGCACAGCGTTAATGGCCTTGCCAAAGTACTGGGGATATCCGTTTTTCCACCAGCCCACGCGTGTTTTATCTGGGAACCACACGCCGCCGATGTAGGTGCCCAAATGGGTATCGCCGGAATAATCCTCCTCAAAGTTGCCGCGCATGCCCATATATCCGTTTCCCGTGGAGGTCAGGCTTTCCGACAGGCGCATGTTCGGCTTATCCAACTCCCTCTCCACGACCTTCCAGGGATGAATCTCAAAGCCCATATCACCGGTCCCCTTTCCCATGTGCAATCGTTTGTACTGTTTTTCCTATCCTACTGTATCTGCCACAGATTGTCAAGAGTCAACTTTGCTGCCGGCGCTTTTTTTCAAGCCATATCAACGGCCCAAAAACCAATACCAGGCACGCGAAGCCCGCGGGGGCATACAATCCGTCTACAATCCCCTCAAAGCCTACGCAGGAAATAACCAGCGGCGTGCCAAGAGCCGCCGCAGCGCGCAGCGCGGCTGGCCTAACGCGCAGCTCCGCAATGCCCCGCAGCGCGCACAGCACGGCAACCAGGGACGTTAGCACCGCTAGGTACAGCATCGTCGCGCTTACGGTAAAGCCTGCGCGCCCAAAGCGGCTCATTAGCTTCACAATCGGGAATGCCTCGCTTTGCAGCTCGGGGTGCTTTGCGTACAGCAGCGCGCTTAGCATCAGCAACGCGCACAAAACGGCCCCCAGCCCACCGGCCACCTGCCAGCCGCCCCGCGCGGTTTCTTGCCTGCACCTGCATACCACGCCAACGGCCAGCGTCAGGTTCATCGCCGCATAGGCCACAGCCCTGGCGGCGGCCCATACAACCGTTCCCGCAGCAGGCTGCAACGCCATGTCCACTGCCTGCGGGTCGGAGGAAAGCAGCAATAGCGCCGTTACCGTCACAAACACCATGGTAAGCGCGCCGCTCAACCAAGCCAGCGGCTTCATGCTGCCAAAGCTCAGCTTCCAGGCCAAATATAGCGTTCCCACCGCGCCAATGGGATATGCCCATTCGTTTTCCCACAACAGCGCAATCATATGTCCCGCTGCGGAAATCATCGCGCCCCCTGTCACGGCCAAAAGCAGGGCGGCACAGCCAAATGCGCCCCACCGCATCCATACCGGCGCCTCCGCATACAGTTCGCACCAGTTAGACGTTTCCAGGCGGCTCGCCCGCCTTACACAAAGCCCGCACAGGCCCGCGGCGGTCGCCGCCGAAAGGGCGATCAGCCATGGTGCATGCCCGTGATAGCGTGAAAAAAACGCGACCACCTCGCGCCCGGACGCAAAACCGGCGCCAATCACAGCGCCTGTGCAGGCCACAATCCCGCTGGTGCGGTTGCTTTTCATTCTACCTACCTCCCGCGGGGGCATTGCGCTTATCCCCGCCCCGCAGGATATGCCTAATGGAAGCAAGCTTATGCAAAAGCCCGCCATCGCGCTTGCGATGGCGGGTAGGTAGACTGCTTACTTCCGCGTGGGCCTTCTCAGGAAGGCCGGCACGACCAGGTCGTCGCGCTCCACGGTGGTGGGCTGGGCAACGGGCTCCGGCTGTACGTTGCCCTGCTGCTTGGGATCGGTATTCTGGGGAACGCCCTGCTGCATGCCCTGATACTGCTGGCCAAACTCCATACGGGGAATCTGCTGCTGGCCAGGCTGCATGCCGCCCTGATATTGCATGCCCGGCTGCTGCATGCCATAGTCCATCTGGCCATATTGCTGCGGCTGGTAGCCCTGGCCGTAGCCGGATTGGTACATCTGGCCGCCCTGCATCATCTGGGGCATCGCGGCGGGCGTGGGGATGGCCCCGCCGCCCATATAGCCGGTATAATCGCCGCCTCGCTCCTCGTCCATAGGCATGTTAAAGCTCATATCCTCATAGGAGGGGGTGGGGTATTCCTGCTGCACCAGGGGCGTGCCGCGCAGGTTGCCCGCGTCATAGGCCGGGCCGCGATCCCCGCCGCCAAAGCTGCGCGTCCAGTCGCGCTCCCCGCCAGCCTTCTTCTTCATATCCTCTTTCTTGGGGAAGGGGGTCTTTTCAAACCCTGTGGCGATTACGGTGATGCGCACCTCATCGTCCATATTCTCATCAATACCCGCGCCAAAAATGATGTTGGCCTCGCTGTCCGCCGCCTGCATCACCAGGTTTGCCGCTTCGTTGATATCGATGATGCTCATGTCCTCGCCGCCGGTGATGTTAATCAGCACGGCGCGGGCGCCATCGATGTTGGTTTCCAGCAGCGGGCTCTGAATAGCGTTCTTGGCGGCCTCCACCATGCGGTTTTCGCCCTTGCCAACGCCAATGCCCATGTGGGCCAAGCCGCCGGATTCCATCACAGTCTTTACGTCCGCAAAGTCCAGATTGATCAAAGCGGGCACGGCAATCAGGTCGCTAATGCCCTGAATGCCCTGGCGCAGCACGTCGTCCGCAATACGGAAAGCCTCCAGCATGGAGGTGCCCTTGGTAACCACCTGCAACAGCCGGTCGTTGGGGATCACAACCAGCGTATCCACGCGCTGCTTCAGGTCAATCACGCCCATCTCGGCGTTCTTCATGCGCTGCTTGCCCTCAAAGGCAAAGGGCTTGGTCACCACGGCGATGGTCAGGCAGTTTAAGTCGCGCGCAATCTCCGCCACAATCGGCGCTGCGCCGGTGCCGGTGCCGCCGCCCATACCGGCGGTTACAAATACCAAATCCGCGCCCTTAATGGCCTGGGCAATCTCCTCGCGGCTCTCCTCCGCGGCGCGGCGGCCCACATCCGGCACGGCTCCCGCGCCAAGGCCCTTGGTAAGCTTTTCGCCAATCTGGATGGTGGTGCTGGCCTTGCTCAGGGCAAGCGCCTGCCTGTCTGTATTCACAGCGATAAATTCAACGCCCTTGAGGCCCGCGTCAACCATGCGGTTGATCGCATTGTTGCCCGCGCCGCCGCAGCCGATCACTTTAATGGTAGCAAAGCTCTGTTGATCCTCGATCTGAAATTCAAGCACAGTGCATCCCCCTACTCAATATTTCGCTTCGGTCGTCGTTGGAGGCCCTCAGCCGCCCAGCAAGCTCTTGAAGAAGTCCTTGATACCCCCGGCTACGCCGCTGGACGGCGCATTGCGGGACTCGATGGTGTCAATAATCAAATCCATCAGGCCCATAGCGCTGGCATAAATGGGGCTGGACAGCTTAATGGTGCGTTTTACCGTGTCGCGCACCGGCTTTTCCAGCTTGGCGGACAGGTAATCCCTGCCGCCGCGGTTCAAGCTCAGGCCGCCGCCCGTCAAATAAATGGTGGACCAGTTGCCCAGCTTGATGCCGCTGTCGTCAATGCATTCCTTAATCATCTCGGCAATCTCATCCACGCGCGGCTCCAGCACCGCGGCTACCTGCTCCTGGGTGAAGGTTTCGGTCTTTACGCCTTCTCCGCCAGATACCGTATAGGATTGCGATATCGTGGAAATTCCATACACGTATTCCCGCTTGATCTGCTCCGCGCTTTCAAGCGGTATGGACAGGCCCTCGGCCACATCCGCGGCAATATGTCCGCCGCCCACCGGCAGCGTTTTTTGGAAGATCACCGCGTCGCCCTCCACCGCCATCACGTCGGTGCAAAGGTACCCCACGTCTATTAAAATGGACGTGCGGTCACGGTCCTCCTCCAGCAGGTACAGCATCGCCTCGCCCGTAGAGCTGGAGAAGAAGCCGCTCACGGTGATGTTCATATCGCGCAGGCGCGCCATCACATCATCCAGGAAAAAAGTATCCGCCACCACAAAGCTTACCAGCGCCTTAAGCTCCGTGCCCTTAAGGCCCACGGGCTCGAGCGTCTTTTTGCCGCCGTCTACCATGAACCATGCGGGGCTGCGGTGCACCACCACGCCGCGCACGGGCGAGAGCTGCTTGTCCGCATTGGCGAAGATCTTTTCCACATGGCGCGGCGTCACATGAGGATCCGCGCCCTGAATGGTCACGCTGGTTTCAACCGCGTACACGCGTGTAAACTCGCCTGGAACGCCCACGTTGATCTCGCGAATTTTCCGTTTGGATTGTGTTTCCGCCTCGGTGATGGATTTTTGAATGGCTTCGTTAAGGAGCATGGTATTGTTCCATTCCCCGTCCAGAAAGCCGTCATAGGCGGAAATGCCCGCGCCTATGATATCGCAGCGCTGTGTGCCGCTTGTTTCGGCCACGAGCGTCACGATTTTGCATGTGCCAAAATCAATTGCCGCGATGGTTGACTTCATAACAAAGCATTCCCCTGTTCCTCAGGAATCAGCCGCGGGCAACGGGCCTGCGGCAGGACGGATGCTTCCAGCGCGCCCAAGCCGCGCGGCAATACAAAGCACCCAAAGTACCACTATTTATTGTAACCGCTTTGGCATAAATTCGCAAGCATAATCCTGCTTTTTTTTCACGTTTTTGAGAATCTCTTTGTAAACTTTTCCGATTTTTCAATTCTCGGGCATGTATTTGGCGTCCTCCGGCGTGGTTACGTCCAAAATGCCGCTTGTTTTGCCCAGCTGGCGCAGGTAGGCCATATCCGTGCGCACCGCGCCTATTTTGGCTTGCATGTAGCTTGCATTGCCTAGGCGCACCGTTATGCCCTCCACCGTAATCAAGTAAATATTCTCGGGGTTGGACAGGTTGATCTCGGATATCTGGCTTTGATACATTTGCAGCTGCAATTCCTCAAGGATCACCCGGTAGGCCTCCAGCTGCTTGGGCGAGCGTACCAGCAGCTGCTGCCCAACGTTTATGTTGCTCACCCGCAGGCCCGTAATCAGCGGCAGCCCCGCGGGAATGTTGGAGCCGCTTTCCTCCTTCATTACAATTCCCTCGCCGTCCAGCGTATACAGGATGCCCAGCCACTGCATGGCCGCTACGGTTTTGCGCTCCTCAATATACAGGTAGATGGTATTGGGATATTCCTTCTGCATCCCCTTAAAGATGATTGTGTGGTCCTTGCTGAAAGCCTCGGCCACGTCCTCCTCCTCGATGGAAATCATATTGCGCCCGCGCACCAGGCCGGAGGCGGCCACCACCTGCTGCGGCGTTTTTTGCTCGTTGCCAATCACATACACCGTTTCCAGCCTAAACAGCGTTTCCTGGCCCACCACCAAGGCGATGGTCAGCACCGTAAGCAGGGTCAAAAACTTGAAAAAGCCATGTGTGCGCCGGCGCTTGTGCGCGCGCTTAGCCATCTGTACGGCAGCCCCCGCGGCTTCCTGCGCAGCCTCGGGAGGCTGCGCGGAAGGCTCGCCGTTTTCCTCCCCAAGCTGCCGCAAATAATCGTAGGTATATTCGCCATAAGCCTCAAACTGCTCATGCTCATAGCCCTGCTTGCCGCCTTTGCCGGCACGGTTGCTCATGTACCTTCTCCTCTCCTGGGTTATGCCTCTACGCTCACCCGGCGGATATCCGCCCCAAGGGCCAAAAGCATATCCTCCAGCCGCTCATATCCGCGGTCAATCAATTCCGCGTGCTCCACCAGCGTTTCGCCGCGGGCCCGCAGCCCGGCAATCGCCAGCGCCGCGCCTCCGCGCAGGTCACGCGCGGCCACGCGCGCGCCGTACAGCGCCTCTACGCCCTGCACCACTGCGGTGCGCCCGTTCACCATCACGTTTGCGCCCATTCGGTTCAAATCGCCCGCGTGGGTAAAACGGTTCTCAAATACATTCTCCACAACCACCGAGGTTCCCTTCGCCAAGGTAGCCAGCGCCAGCATTTGCACCTGCATATCCGTGGGAAAGCCCGGGTGCGGCTGGGTTTGCAGCTGTTGGAAGGCGGCAAGCCGGTCCGGCGCGTGCAGCGTAACCGCCGTTTCCTTCTCCCCAATCACGCAGCCCATCTCCCTAAGCTTGCTAAAGATGGCGTACATATCCCGGCATGGCACGTTTTCCAGCCGGATGGAGCCGCCCGTCGCCGCGGCCGCCGCCAGCAGCGTTCCCGCCACAATGCGGTCCGGCATGGGGCGGTAGTCCACGCCGTGCAGGCGGTTCACGCCCTCCACTATAACCGTCTGCGTACCCGCGCCGCTTATCCGCGCGCCCATGCGGCACAGCATGTTTTGCAGGTCCACAATTTCGGGCTCGCGTGCCGTGTTGTGCAAAAGCGTGCGTCCCCGCAGCAGCACGGCGGCCATCATCACGTTTTCCGTGGCCCCTACGCTGGGATAGTCAAAATGCACCGTTCCCGCGCGCATATTGTGGCCGTCGCAGTGAATCACGCCGCCTTCCTCATGGATGTCCACGCCCAGCTGCCTAAGCCCGCTCAAATGCAGGTCGATAGGCCGCATGCCAATTTCGCAGCCGCCGGGAAAGGTAACCGTGGCCTTGCGAAAGCGCGCCAGGATAGGCCCCAGCAAAAAAATGGACGAGCGGATCTTCTTGGCCAGCGCATCCGGCATCTCATGGCAGCACAGCCCCTGCGGGTCAATTTCCAACCCTCCGTCCAGCCTTCGCACCCCGCAGCCCAACGTTTTCAGGATATCGCCCATATAGCCAATATCGCTTAGCCGCGGGCACGCCTCCAGCAGCGTTTTTTCCTCCGTCAGGATGGCTGCGGCCATAATCGGCAGCGCCGCGTTTTTGGCGCTATGTACTGTCCATTCCCCCGCTAGGCGTCTGCCGCCGCGAATTTGCAAGGCGTTCATTCTTCCACCTCCGTCAAGCATTCCATGCACCATCCTATGTCATGCCTGACCATGTGTGAAAAAAACTATTGCCCCGCGCTTCTGGAAACGCTCAGTATAATGCCCGTGGAGGCCATCAGCAGCGATATGGACGTGCCCCCTGCGCTGAAAAACGGAAGGGGCAGCCCCGTTGTGGGTACCACGCCAATAACCACGGCAATGTTGATCATCGCCTGTACGGTAATCATAGCCGTAAGCCCCGCCGCCAGCAGGCAGCCGTAGCGGTCCGGGCAGGAAACGGCAATGCGCATACCCGCGAACGCGAACGCAACAAACAGCAGGATCACCACCGTACAGCCAAACAGCCCAAAGTCCTCCCCCACAATGGCAAAGATAAAATCGCTCTCTGGATAGGGCAGGTAGCTGAACTTTTGCCGCCCCTGTCCCAAGCCGCGCCCAAACAACCCGCCCGAGCCAATAGCAATCAGCGATTGCGCCAGCTGGTAGCCCTCGTCGCTCATCTGCGCGAAGGGGTTGCGGAAGGACAAAAGCCGTTCGCGCCGGTATGGCTCAATCCAGGCGTAGATCGAGCCCACAATCAGCCCCGCCACGCCCATCAGGCTCAAATGCCTCCACTTTGCCCCGCTAAGCAGCATCATCAGCACCGCCACAATCATAATGCTGCCTGCCGTGGATAGGTTGGGCTGCTGCAAGATCAGCAAAAACATCACCGCGGGCACAATCAATAGCGGCACAATGCCTCGCCACAGCTTTTCCACCTGTTCCACCCGGTAGCTGAGCGTAGCGGCCAGATACATCACCGAAGCGATCTTCGCCACCTCGGAAGGCTGAAAGCTCATGCCCGCGATGTTCAGCCAGCGGCGAGAGCCGTTTAGGTACACGCCGATGCCGGGAACCAGCACCAGTACCAACAGCGCATAGCTGCCCGCCAGCGCGGCCACAACCACCCTGGGCTGCCGCCAAAAGGTATAGGGAATGCGGCATGTCACAAACATCAATGCGGCTCCAAGCCCAATGCCAACCAGCTGGCGCTTTACCTCCAGCAGCGCGTCGCCATGGTCGATCGCCTTATAGTAGGTGGCGCTAAAAAGCGCCAAAAGCCCGCACATCATCAAAAGCGCCAAAATCAGCAGCAGCGTCCTATCCACGCCGGCGCGCCGGGGCTTCATATACCTTGTGCTGCTTACGGGTTCATGCTGTATCAAAAAAGCCCCTCCCAACGTTGAAAAGATGCTTCGTCTTTCGTATGCATCTCTTCCGCAAAGGGAAGGGCGTTCTTTAGGCGTTCAGCGCGTTCACGATCTCTTTGAACACAGCCCCGCGGTGCTCATAATCGCGGAACATATCAAAGCTTGCGCACGCGGGCGACAGCAGCACGTTTCCGCCGGATACCGCTAGGCCGCGCGCCTTCTCCACCGCGTCCTGCATGCTGTATGCCTGGGTGATATGCGTGTAGCCCGCTTCCTCCAGCTGCTCGCGGATTTGGCGCGAGGTTTCGCCCATCACCACCACCTCGTCAATCCTGCCGGAAGAAAGGATCTCCTGGCACAGGGGCATAAAATCGGTATGCTTGTCATACCCGCCCAGCATAAGCACCGTAGGGGCCTTCATGCTTTGCACGGCCTTGATGGTGCTGTCCACGTTCGTGCCCTTGCTGTCGTTGATGTAGGTTACGCCCTGGAACACGCGCACCTTTTCAATGCGGTGCTCCACGCCCGTGAAGGATTGCAGCGTGTGCCTAATGACCGGCGCGGGCACGCCCATGGCGCAGGCCATAGCCGTGGCGGCCAGCGCGTTTTCCAGGTTGTGCGGCCCGGGAATCAAAATTTGATCTGCATCGCAAATGGCGCGCCTGGCGCCCTTCCACTGCCACACAATTTTGCCATCGTCCACAAACGCCCCGTTTTCCACCGGCTGCGTGCGGCTAAAGAAGGCCACCTGGCTTTTGACCTTCCCCGCCATCTTTACCAAAATGGGGTCGTCCATGTTCAGCACCGCAAAATCGCGCTCATGCTGGTTTTCAAAAATGCGCTGCTTAAGCCGGATGTACTGCGCCATGGTGCCGTGGCGGTTGAGGTGATCCTCCGTAATGTTAAGAAGCGCCGCCACATGCGGATGGAAGGTTTTGATGCTCTCCAGCTGGAAGCTGGATACCTCCACCACGCTCACATCCTCCTTGCGGCTTTCCATGGCCACGGCGGAAAGCGGGTAGCCGATATTGCCCGCCACGTGCGTTACACGGCCCGCGTTTTCAAAAATCTTTCCAAGCAAAGTTGTGGTGGTGGTTTTGCCGTTGGTACCGGATATGGCTAGCACGTCGCCCTGCAAAAGCGACCATGCCAATTCCAGCTCGCCCGCCATGGGCACGTTTTTCTCCTTTGCCGCCGCAACCACCGGCGCGTCAATGGGCACGCCCGGGCTTATCACCAACCCGTCCGCCTCGTTAAGCAGCTTGACGGGATCCTCACCCAGGCGGAACTCGCAGGCCGTGCCGCGCAGCACGTCAAGCTCCGCGCCAAAGGCGTCCTCCTTCTTGCGGTCGCTAAGAATGGGCGTGGCGCCATAGCGCATCATCAGCTCCGCGGCCGCAATGCCGCTGCGCGCCATGCCCACCACCAAAATTCGCTTTCCAGCCAGTTTCATATGCAAATCACCTCCAAAAATCAGGTGTGAATAGGGTTATGCAAACAAAAGGGTAATCACGCACAGCACGCCGATTACGCCGGCATACATGGCCACGATCTGCTTTTCCGTCATGCCGCACAATTCAAAATGATGATGGATGGGCGACATTTTGAAAATGCGCTTGCCATGCGTCGCCTTAAAATAGATGCGCTGGATAATCACGCTCAGCGAGGACATGATCAGCGTAAAGCATACCAAGGCCATGTAGACGGGCATGCGCATGAGCATGGCCATGCCCACCATTGCGCCGCCGATGAACATGCTGCCCGTATCGCCCATGAAAACCAGCGCGGGATAATGGTTAAACCGCAGAAAGCCCAGGCATCCGCCGGTTAGCGCCATGGCAAAAAAGGCAAGGTGCTCATAATTGGCGGCCATGCCGCCCGCGAGCGCCGTGCCCGCCGCCATGCTCGCAAACAGGGCCAGCAGCCCCCACGTGGCGCTGGAAATCACCGTTACGGAGCTCAAAAGCCCGTCCAGGCCGTCCTGCAAGTTGGCGCTGTTAATCATAAAGATCATAAACAGCGCCATCAGCGGCACATAGAACACGCCCAAATCCCATTCCGTATGAAAGAAGGGGATGAGAATGCTGCTGCCCACATAGGGGCTTAAATAGCAGTACAGCGAAAAGCCAACCGCCACCACGACCTGTCCAATGATCTTCTGCCACCAAATCAGGCCCAGATTGCGCTTCTTGACCACCTTGATAAAGTCGTCCACAAAGCCAATCAGCATGCTTGCGAGCGAAACCACAATGGCCGCCAGGCCAAAATCCCATCCGCCCGCAAAATCGCCGGGGCGCCACAGCATGGCCAGCGCCGTGATCACACAGGAAACCGCAACAAACATCAGCCCGCCCATCGTAGGCGTTCCCTGCTTGGTTTGATGGCTCTTGGGACCAAGCTCGTAAATCGTTTGCCCAAACTTGAGCTTGCGCAAAACAGGCAGCACCCTCGGCCCGATCAAAAGCATCGCCACCGCGGACAGAACCAGCACTACCGCCATCGTCGCCATCATGCACCATCACTCCTTGGTATGTTTAACCACGCATTTCGCTTAGCAGCTCGCGTACAACCACCTTTTCGTCAAAGGGCCGCTTTACGCCCATGATATCCTGGTAGGTTTCATTGCCCTTGCCCGCCAGGATAATCACATCGCCCTCGCGGCCCATCTCCAGCGCGTAACGGATGGCCTCGCGGCGGTTTTCAATCACCACATACCGCCCCTTGGTGCGCTTCATGCCCTCCTCGATGGAACGCAAAATCGCGTCGGGATCCTCGGTGCGGGGATTATCGCTCGTCAAAATGGAGAAATCCGCCAGGCGGCCTACAATCTCGCCCATAATGGGGCGCTTGCCATGGTCGCGGTCGCCGCCGCAGCCAAACAGGGCAATCAGCCTGCCCTTGGTAAAGGCGCGCACGGTGGTAAGCACGTTGTTCAGCGCGTCCGGGGAATGCGCATAGTCCAGTATCACCTTGTAGGGCGTATGCGTATCCAGCATCTCCACGCGGCCAGGCACGTTTTGAATGCTCTCCAGCCCTTCCTTGATCGCGCTTTTATCAATGCCCAAAATCATTGCAAGCGAGGCGGCGGCCAAAGCGTTGTAGACGTTAAACATGCCCGTCAGGTGCATGCTGATGGGCATTTCCTCCAGCCCGCGCAGTTGGATGGAAAACGACACGCCGTTTTCGGATATCTCGATGTCGCGCGCGAACACATCCGCCTCGGCGCTGATGCCGTAGGTGATATGGGGAATTTTCATATCGTGAATCACGCGCTCGCTGGTTTCGTCGTCGGCGTTCAGCGACGCGTTTTTCACCGCGCCGTGCAGAAAGAAGCTTTTTTTAGTTTCAAAATAGCGTTCCATCGTGCCAAAGTAGTCCAGATGATCCTGTGAGAAATTGGTGTAGCATGCCGCCTCAAAGGTTATGCCGTCCAAGCGGTGCATATCCACCGCATGGGCGCTAACCTCCATACTCACGGCCTCCACGCCCTCATCCACCATCTGCTTCAGGCAGCGGTGCAAATCCACGGGATCCGGCGTGGTCATGTTGCTGGGCAAATGCTTTTGGCCAATCATATTGCCGGTGGTGCCAATCAGCCCGGTGCGAAAACCCGCCTTTTCCAGAATGGCCTTCATCAAATAACTGGTGGTGGTTTTGCCCTTGGTGCCGCAAACGCCTACCATGCGCAGCTTGCGCTCCGGATGGCCAAAGAAGGCCGAGGCGATGTACGCCATGGCGGACCGGGCGTTTTCAACCTTTACCTGTACAAGCGGGCTATCCAAAAAGCGCTCCACCACCAAGGCTACGCAGCCGTTGTGCTGGGCCTGGGGGGCAAAGGTATGCGCGTCAAACCGCATGCCGCTGATGCAGAAAAACAGGCCGTTGTCCACTTGGTCGCGGCTGTCCGTCACCAGCGCGTCGATTTGAACCTCGACGTCCCCCCGCGTTTCCAAAATGCCGGGCACATCGTTAAGCAGCTCCTTCAGTCGCATCTGTATTCCTCCATCCTCTATGGATTGGGCATTTCAAAGGTAACCTTTACCACCTGCCCGCGTGCGAGGTACTCCCCCGCCGCCGGCTCCTGCCGGGTGGCAAAGCCGGTTCCGTCAATCTCCATCTCCATCCCGCGCTGGCGCAGGAGCGCCGCCGCCTGGGCGATGGATTGGCCCGCCACATCCGGCACGCACACAAGCTCCTCCGTCTGGGGCAGGGCCTCGGTGTAGGTGTAAAGCATCGTCTGGCCTCCCGCCACAAGCGTCCCGCCCCCGCTGGGCATCTGCGCGGTTACAGTATCTCCCGCGCCGTCGTCCAGCACATGGAAGCCCGCGTCCGCCATTACCTTGCGCGCCTGCCACAGCGGCATGCCCACAACGTTTGGCACCTCCACCTGCTCGCGCGTATCCTCGCTAGCGGGCCTGCAACCTAAATAAGGTAACACATCCGCCAGGATTTGTCTAGCAAAAGGAGCCGCGGTGGTGCCGCCGTAGTCCACGGGCGTATCCGCCTCGTCCACAATAACCAACAGGGCGATGCGCGGGTCGTCCGCCGGAGCAAACCCCAAAAAGGAGCCGATGTGCACGTCCCTTACGATGCGTCCGTCCTTATACACCTGCGCCGTACCCGTCTTGCCGCCGATGCGGTACCCTTCCAAAGCGGCGTTTTTGGCGCCTCCAATGGAAACCACCTTTTCCAGCAGGCCGCGCATGGTCGCGCTGGTTTCTTCCGAAATAGGCGTGGATACCACCTTGGGCTGGGCGCGGTATATCACCGTACCTTCAGGCGAAATAGCCTCCTTAAGCAGATAGGGCTGCATCAGCCTGCCGCCATTGATCACGGCGCAGGCGGCCGTCAGTAGCTGTATAGGCGTGACCGCCACGCTCTGCCCAAAACCAATGCGCGCCAAATCCACATTCTTGACGGATTTCGCAGGTATTAGTATACCACTTCCCTCCCCCTGTAAGTCAACATTCGTTTTCTTGCCCAAGCCAAAGGCGTGCAGGTATTGGTACATGCGCTCCGTGCCCAGGCGCAGCGCCAGCTCCACAAACACGGGGTTACAGCTGTTTTGCAGGCCCTGCGCCATGGTTTCCGCCCCATGGGGCCTGCCCCAGCAGCGTATGGTATCCCCATCCACCTTGATCTTGGCCGAGCAGTAAAAGCTATCCTCCGGCGTGGTAACGCCTGCATCCAGCGCGGAGGCCGCCGTGAGGATTTTAAACGTGGAGCCCGGTTCATAGGCGTCCGAAATCAGGCGGATACGCATCAGCCTTTGCAGCGCGTCGGCCTGGTCACGGGGCGGGTTGTTGGGGTCGTAATCCGGTTTGGAGCACATGGCCAGGAGCGCGCCGGTGTAGGGATCCATGGCGATCACATGCACCGCCTGCGCCTTATTCACATCGTAGCATTCGCGCATGGCCTTTTCGCATATTTCCTGGATCGTCGCGTCAATGGTCAGCTTGAGCGCATTGCCATCCTGCGGCTCAATATACAGGTTGCCGCTGTCATAAATGGGCTGCGCCTTACCGTCCACGCTGCGCAGGCTTGCCCCGGCGGCGCCGCGCAGCAGCGTTTCATACTGCTGCTCAACGCCGGACTGGCCTACGCTATCCACGTTGGTTAGCCCCAGCGTTTGCACCAAAAACGCCCCGCGCGGGTATACGCGCCTTACGTCCTCGTCAAAAAGCAACGCCGCCATTTCCTTTGCCACCGTTTCGTTGGCCGAGGCTTGCAGCTTGCGCAGCTCGTCCGCCGTTTCGCGCGACACCTGGCGTTTGAGCATCACGGAAGCCTTGCTCCTGTCCTCAAGCTTTTTCGCCACGCTTTCCTCGGATAAATCCAAAATCGGACATATCGTTTGCGCAAACAAGGATATGTCCGATATCTTGCGTGGATCCGCGCTAACGATATAAGCGGTCGCGCTTACCACCAGCGTTTGCCCGTTCGTGTCCAAAATATTGCCCCGCCGGGCGTACACGGTGCCTTCGCGCGTCCACTGCCGGATGCCCCGCTGCGTGAGCGCTGCGGATTGCGCGGTCGTTAAATAGGCAATGCGCATCACCAGCAGGGTAAACAGGAATACCATCATCATCAGGAGCGCGAAAACCCTTTTGCGTATGTGCAGCTCGGTAGGCATACTCCATCCCCCATTATGCTTGATTATGGGGGATGTATGCATTTTGAAAAAGGGATATGCCGCTTTCGACCCAATTTGCCCCGCGGCGGCAAAATCAGTTGCTGGCCAAGGCGGGTATGGGCGTAGCTTCCGCGCCGGGCTGCCGCGCCGTGGATTGCGCCGCCGCTACGCCAGCGGCCTTAGGCCGCGTATCCACCGCCACCAGATGAATGGCCTCCGCAGATTCTGCGGGGATCATGTTAAGGTTGCGCGCGGCGGCATAGCAAATGGTTGCCGCGTCGGACGCTTCCGCGATCTGTGTTTCCAAAGTAGCATTCTGGCTGCGGCAATCCGCGATAGAGCGCTCCAGGCGATTGACGGCCTTTTGCCTATCCGCAATGGCGCCCTGCTGAACCAGGATGCTGATGCCGCACACAAACAGCAGCACCGCAACCAATAATATGCCCGTGCGCATGGAGATGCGCACGCCGCCCTTGCTCATCTCGCGCTGGACGGAGGCCTTCAGCGCCTGCTCCTCGCGTTCCAGGCGCTCAATTTCCAGGCGCTTTCCCTGGGTACGGCAGCGGCGCTGGCGGTCCGGCTTGAGCCTGCCGGTTTGCATATCCACATCGCTGCCCGGCAAATATACGCTGGAGGACACGCTCATACGCGGCGTGGGCACATAGCGCTCCTGCCCGGCGCGGCTATAGCTGTCATACAACGGTTCATATTGCGACATGTTCGCATCTCCTTTCCCGCCTAGCTCTCAAGGCCGGCAATCTCGTTAAGGATTTCCTCGCGGTTCTCCTTATAGTAGGTATCCTCCTCCGTGGCCACGGCGTTTTCCACAATGCGGATATGATCCAGCGCGCCGCTGATTTCCACATCGCGCGCGTCGCCCAGGATATACTGGCGCAGCTTTACCGGCAGCAGCACGCGGCCCTGGTTATCCGCCTGCATTCCCGGATAGCTGAACTTGGCCACATGATCTAGCTGCTTTTGCACAGCGGGCTTGCGGCGGTTGAGCGCGTATAGCTCCTCCACCATTTTTTCAAACGCCTCGTCGGGATACAGCGCGATGGCGCGGTCGTCCAGGCCGATTGTGATGGTAAAGCTTTCGCCCAGGGCCTTGCGGTAGGCGTTCGGTACGATGATTCGCCCCTTTGCGTCAATGGAGTGGTCGTAGCTGCCAAAGAACACGAATTTCTTTGGCCTGGTGGGTTCTGCGGACGTATGGCTGTCCATGCGCTTCTCCTCGTCCACAGCCATCACCCGCTCCCTTTGAACTCCACTTTCCACCCTTTTTAGGGATGTAACACCATTATGCCCCACCTTTTATCGGAAAGTCAACGCATGTCGCCTTCTATATTTTTCCATTTTGAAACAAACGCATCACAAAAACAGCCGTCTTGTAAGAACGGCCGTTCGCCACAAATTGTAGACAAAAAATGAAGGCTCTCAAACCCTTTTTTCAAAAGGATTTGAGAGCTTTAAGAACGCCCGTTCGCACTATAAATATTTCTAAAATATTAATAAAATATTTCTAAAAATTCAGAATTACGTATTCTTCCAAAATCAGTTTCGGTTGAAAGCCCAATGCATCGCAGGAGGTGAGCATATAGTCAATGCCATTGCGCCGCCCCTCAAAGGCAATTTTGATGCCCGCGCCATGCAAATGCCCATATACGACCCGCTCAACCCCATATTCCTCCAGGGTTTCCGTAAATGGCGTGGCAAGCCCGTCCGCCAAAAGGGGCGGATAGTGCATCATTACCGTCACGTCGCCTTCCCCAAGCTTTTTGGCCTGTTCAAGGGACATGCGCAGCCGCATCACCTCACGCTGAAAAATCTTTTCATCCTGCGCGCCCAGCGCCTGCTGCGGCGTGGGCAGCGTCCAACCGCGCGTGCCGCAAAAAATATGCCCGTTCAGCTTGAGCGCGTCGTTTTGGATCACCCGCATGCCCTCGGGCAGCACCGCGCGCAGCTTGGTAAGCGAGCTCCACCAATAATCGTGGTTGCCGCGCAAAAGCAGCTTTTGCCCCGGCAGGGCCGCTATGGCTCGCAGGTCGTCCAACGCTTCTTCCAGCTGCATGGCCCAGCTGATGTCCCCGGGAATCAACACCACGTCCTCCGGCGCAACCATGCGCCGCCAATGCTCGCTGATGACTTCAAAATGGCGATCCCAATGGCTGCCGAACACATTCATGGGCTTTTCCGCGTGGCCCGGCAGATGGAGATCGCCAATGGCATAAATCGACATTCATCCCTCGCTAGGTTTCCAACCTCAGTCGTCCTGTTCTTCCTCTCCGTCGTCCTCGTCGCTTTCCTCATCCTCAATGACGCTTTCAAGGGAAAGCTCGCCTTCCATACCGTCAAATTCATTTTCCGAAAGCTCCTCGTGAATCTGAGGGATAATTTCATCCATTGTGCTTACGGAATTAAGGCCGATAGCGCTTTCATCCACAATCGGGGCTCCCTCGTCATCGCCCAAATCGCCGCCGTTCCCGTTCATTTCTTTCAGGCAGCTCAGGCATACGTCCCGTCCGGGCAGGGCGGGCGCGGCGTTGCATACGGAGCACAGCTCCATATCATCCTCGGCCTGGGTGCCCTTCATTTCCCGCAAGCACACCTTGCAGAACTTTTCCGTTTCCTGAATATAATTCAATTCACAGCGCGGGCATTTGACAAGTTTCATTTGCCGATTCCTCCTCATATGATGGGTACATTGTTTCCGCTTGGAAACATTGCCATGGAAATTGGATGGTAATTTGATTGCAATTATTTTTCTAATTTATTACGATTATATTACGCTCCATGGAGCGAATATCCTTTCTATTTGGAGGTATCCAATGAACGGAAAACAAAAGCTGTCCCTTTTGCTCCTGACCGGAAGCCTGATGGCAAGCGGCGCCGCCTTTGCTTCCGGCGCACCGGCCTCCCAATTTGGCTTTACAGGGTGGCCATACCGTCAAAACACGGGCTGCGGAAAGCAAAGCCAAACCTGCCAGCCTACCGCTCCCAGCGATACGCAAAGCGCTCCTCCGGCAGCCGCATGCCCCACAGCAAAGCCCGTGTGCAAGCCTACGCAGGCCCCGCAGCCTACCGCAGCTCCCACGGCAACGCCTTCGCCTGAGCCCACGGCAACGCCCTCGCCTGAACCTACGGCAACGCCTTCGCCTGAACCCACGGCAACGCCCTCGCCTGAACCCACGATCGACGCCACTCCAAAACCGGTCATAACGGCAACGCCTTCTCCCGAACCAACGCAAGCGCCCGCGCCGACGGCCAAGCCTGCGGCCACCGCGACGCCTAAGCCAACCGCGCAGCCAACTAAGGCCCCCACGCCTGCGCCTACGCAAACGCCCAGGCCCACAAAAAAGCCCGATGTAACGCCAAATCCTCCCTCCACAGACGATGATTATACTACGCCTTCCATAAGCGCGCAAGAGGAAAATGCATTTCTTTTGCTGAATCAGGATAGGGCGGCAAACGGCCGTTCCGCGCTTACGCTGGACCCGGCCCTGTGCGCGCTGGCACGGCTAAAAAGCGAGGATATGTACCGCAACGGCTACTTTGCCCATACCTCGCCCACCTATGGCAGCGCCGCGCAAATGCTCTCATCCCATGGCTATGCCTTCACCTCCGTGGGTGAAAACATCGCCCACCATGCCACGGTGGAAAAATCCCAGGCTGCCTTTATGAGCAGTACGGGTCACCGCCAAAACATCCTGGGCACGCAATGGACCAAGGTAGGCATTGGCGTGTGCACGGATTCGCAGGGATTTGTGTATGTAACCCAGCTCTTTGTGCGATAACGCCAGCGGCCGCTACCCCATTTTGCGGGATAGCGGCCGCCTCTGCCTGTCAAGCCGTCCTGTGGCGGAATGCAATTTGGTTACCAAACGGGCCATCTGCGCATGGGCATAGTCCTGCAATGGGGCTGCGTGCATTGGGATCTTCGTCCCAGCGCATAGGGGTTCGTGGCTACGCCGGCAGCCCTGAGCACGCCCCGCCCCGCCATGCTGCCGCGCGGGCGCACATAGGTGCTCAACTGCATTCTATCTGTTTCCATCCCCTCCTGGGGCACGGGACGGAAGGGGCTCTCCTCCGCCGCAGGAGGCTGCCACTCCCAAGTCCAGGCCTCTACTGCTCTGCTGGGCAGGGCGGGCATAAGCACCGCCTCGCGCATTTGCAGCGCAGGCCGCATCCATAGGTCGTTCCGCATGTAAACACTCCTTTCCAGCTGCCATAGGCTGACTACCTCATGCTATGCCGGCCAGAAAGGATGTGTTCTTACAAGTGGGGCGGCGCGCTTGCGCACGCC
>ENA-UOJG01000217-UOJG01000217.1-human-gut-metagenome-genome-assembly--contig:-C47-NODE-217-length-89599-cov-7.621572_pt1 | contig 89599 bp, 74 predicted proteins | sample MGYA00242340_ERZ723887 | MGnify/ENA metagenome assembly ERZ723887 | reverse complement strand
ATAATCGAAATAAAGCAGCCCAAAAAGTAGCGATTTTCGGGGCTTCCCCGACCCTTTCGCCCGCTCCCCAAACGGGGCGGGCGAATTTTTTGCGGCATATCGCGCATTGCAATGGCGGAATGCCGGCCGCGCATCCCCTCCGCAAAACGCCCGCCCCGCCAAAGCGCCCGCCGCAACCGGCCGCCGGATTTCCCGGCCCAATGCGCGCGGATAGAAAAATCGCGCGATTGCGCCAAAGAGACCGCTTAGGGGAAAGTCAGTCCTCCCCGTCGTCGTACGGAGCGCTGCTCTCGGAAAACGGCGGCACTATCTCGATTTTCGGAAGAATTTCCCCCACGTCCGACAAAAGCTCGCGGATGTGCGGGACGCTGTTGCACTCGCGCGATATGTGCGCCAGATATATCTTCTCGCTGACGGAGGAATCCATAGTTTTCAAGAGCGCCACGGCGTCCGCGTTGGACAAGTGCCCGTGGCTGCCTTTTATGCGCGATTTGAGCGAATACGGGCGCGGGGAATTTTCGAGCATTCTCGGGCAGTAGTTGCTCTCGAGCACGAGGATATTGGCCCTTTGCGCGAAATCGCGCGCCAGATAAGTCACCTTGCCGAGGTCGGTCATCCACACAAGCCTCTTTCCCCCCGCGCAAAAGCAATAGCCCACGGAATCGCTCGAATCGTGCGGGGTGGAAAACGGGCTCACGGAAAGCCCCGAAAATCCGAACTCCGATCCGTTTTCAAAAATCGACCACTCGAGGCGCCTGGTCTCGGGCTCCGCGCACATGACGGACTCGGCCGTCAGCCTGTTGGCGAACACCCTCGCCCTCCCCCCTTTGAAGCTTTTCAGCGCCCTGCAATGGTCGGCGTGCTCGTGCGTCAGAAATATCGCGTCGATGTCGCGGGGGGATAGGCCGAAAGGCTTCAAATACGCCTCCACCTTGCGTATGCCCACCCCCGCGTCTATGAGAATGTTCGCCCCGCGGAAGCGCAAAAACGCGCAATTTCCAGCGCTGGACGTCTCTATTATCTGGAAAAACATGGACGTCTATTATGGCGCCGGCTTCTTTTTCTCAATAAGTTTTTCCATGATTTTTTCGTTGCGCTGCCTGCGCTCGGCGGCGGAATCCTTGTAAAGCCTGTACCTGTAAAAATCGTTTATGGTAAGTCCGCCCTTCGACCCGATTTTTATGCGCTGCTCGGGGTTGATGAAAGAATCCCCCGCAAAGAGAACCGCCTCGCCGGAATTCACCAATACCTCGACGCTGTACTTGTCCACGAAAATCGTAAGCTCCAAATTTTCGCCCCCGTCGATAAACTGCGCGTCGTAAACTTTCGTATCCTTTTCCCCGAGCCGTCCGATCATGTACCTGCCGGCGCGCGGCTGGATCGTGAATATGCTCGTGCCGACCTCGAGCCTGAAAGTCTCGCACTCGGATATGTCGAAAGAGCCCTGCAAAACATAGCAGTTCCCGTAGGCGTCGGGCATCTCGAATATGTTGTCGGAAAACGACATTCCGGGAAGCCCGACCGCGTCCCTGCCGGACGGCTCTATGCGCGAGGCTACCTCCTCGGGAATGGACGCGCGCAGCTGGTACTGCCCGTCCCTGAGGCGGACGAGCCGCAGCTCCCACGGCAGGCTCATAGTCTGCGAAAAGCTCTGCCCCACCGCGCGCATAAGTTCCGCGGGCTGGCGTATCCAGCAGGTCGCCAAGATTCTCCCGCCGGGCGCGTTGTTCCAAAACTGCGCCGCGTAATTCGCCCCGTAAAACACGCGCAAAGGCTTTTTGGAAATCTGCGAAAACTTTTTGCCGTCGAAATCCCCGACTATGTAGTTTCCGGCGGCGTCCATCGCCACCCACTTGAACTCGTCCCTGCCGGAGACGGGCATTTTGACGAACTCGGGGCACTCGTAAAAACCCTCGGCGAACTCGTCGGTCTTTTCCCACTTCTTCAAGTCTTTCGAGACGTATATCGCGAAAAATTTTCTCAAATTTTTGTCCTTTTCGGAGCCGGACTCCTCGTACCTGACTATCGTCCAAAGGCCGGAATCGGGGTTGAAGAATATGCGCGGGTCGCGGCCGCGGCCGGTAATTATCGGGTTTTGCTCGAGCTCCCTGAAATTCGCCAAGTCGTCGCTCGCCACAAGGCATTCGCCCCTGCCGGTGCTCGTGTAGGCGAAAATCACCCCTCCGCCCCTCTTGGGGAAAAGCCCGCTCCTGTTTTCGGCGTCGCAGTACGCGCTGCCGGAAAACGCCTCGTCCGCCTTTCCGGAGGCGGAAAATTTCGGGTACAGCGCCGTCGGCAGGTACTCCCACCGCATGAGGTCGGGGCTCGCGGCGTGCCCCCAGCGCATGCCGTTCTTCCAGTTCATCGAAAACGGATTGTACTGGTGGAATAGGTGCCACTTGCCCTTGAAGTACACGAGTCCGTTGGGGTCGTTCATCCACCCGTTTTTGGCGGTGTAGTGGAACATGGGCCGCCCGCGGTCGCGGAGGTAATCGCGGCGCGCGGGGACGTCGCCCTGCCGAAGCTTCGGCGCGAAATTTCCCTCGGGCTCAAACTTGAACACGAGCTTCTTTCCCCTGTGCGCCGAAATGTCTATTTCCGCCTCCCACTCGGAATCTGACGGGCCGAAATTCAAAAGCGCGTCGAAAGACGCTATGACTTTTCCGCTCTCGGGATCCTCGAGAGATATTTTCCGGTACCTTGAATCCGCCGAAACGGGGACGAACAGCAGATTCGACTTCGCCTCGATTTCGACCTCGCCCGGCCTGCCGCCCTTCTTGTCGGAAGCTGCGGACGCGGAAAAACACGCGCAAAATAACGCGCAGAAAAAGAAATATGCGATTTTTCTCATAATGTGTGGCGCAAATAAAATATCGAAATCAAACTGAACCGATTAAATTCCGAACGCGCCCGCGGGCAAGCCTATTCTAAAACCGCGGCGGCGCTTTCGCGCGCAGCAATCCCCCGTCGGCGGGCGGCTGCGGCGGTTCCGCCAAAAAAGCGGGCCCCCGCAGGAGCCCGCCCATAACCTCAACCGAATAAAACCTCTTCCGGACTTTGCTAATGCGCGCGCAAAAACTCTATGCTCTTGCGCATTATGGAATCGAGATTCTTCTTGTCGCCGCCCTCGTACTCGAGGACGAAATATCCGTCGAACCCGATGCCGTCGAGGGTTTCGAGCATCTTTGGCACGTCGAGCGAGCCGCCCCCGAGCCAAGTGTCCTCTCCCCGCGGGAGAATCACGTCCTTGAAGTGGAGCATGACAAGCTTCTTGCCTATCGTCTTGTAGCCCTCGCAGGAATCCACCCCCGCGCGCGCCCAGTGCCCGTTGTCGGCGCACACGCCGATGTTGTCGTACTTAGACACCGTTTCGGCGGCCACTTTCGGATCCCAATACTCGTTCGTTTTTTTTCCGTGGTGGTGGAGGGCGACTTTCACGCCGCGCTTTTTGGCGGAATCGTTCCAAAGCTTTTGGTCGGCGCGCTTGTGCTCCTCGGTGAACACCGCGATTCCCATGTCTTTGCAAAAGTCGAGATGCGCGTCGATCTGGTCCGCCGGAATGCTGTACACGCCGAACCCCGCTATTTCAAGGCCGCTGTCGGCAAACATCTTTTTTACGTATTCGCGCTGCTCGGGCGTCATCTTTTCATCGACTCTCGCCTTCGGATATTTGCCGCCGATAAACTGCCGCTTGGTGAGCACCACGCCGTCCGCCTTCATCTCCGCCGCCTTTTTCACGGTGTCGGCGAGCGAGATGTCCTGATAGACATACCCGTGCAGGGCGATTTTCCTGTGCTTCTTGGCGGGTTCCTGCGCGCGGTCCGCGCCGGCGCATCCGAACGACAGAAGCGCCGCCGCCAAAACGGAAAGAAACAATGTCCTGTTCATTTCGCGTCCCTCCGCCTATATCAATACCAGCCCTCGCGCATGGCGGGCTTTACGAGCGCGTTCGCCGCGGGATTGCCCGCGCAGACCATATTCTTCGGATCCCACTCTATCTTCGAGCCGGTGCGCAGCGACATGTTGCCCAAAAGCACGACTTCCGCGAGCGGCGCCGCCGCGCCGAAATTCGACGTCGCCTCCGGAACGTTGCCCCTCACGGCGTCGAGGAAATTCAGGCGGTGGTCGTTGTTGCGCACGCGCGCGATCTTCTTGGCGACGGCTTTCGCGGCGTCGGTCTTGGACTTCGGGAGAATTACCGGATGGCCCATCAGGTGCATCGCGGGGGCGAAGAGGACGCCCTCGGTGCCGATTATGAACTGCCCGTCGTTCGGGAGTTGGTCGTACCCCCTGCCCGTCTTGACGTACTCTTCGGGGAGCGGCGGCAGGAACGACTCGTCGTAGCCGTCCTCAAATTTTCCGTTCTTGGGGCGAACGAAGCCGCTGTGCCATTTCAAGACGACGGGAGAGCCGGAGGACGAAGTGTCAAAATAATAGTTTACGTTGTCCTGCAGCGGGACGGAGATGTCGGTGCCCCCGCGCTGGCGCGATTCTATGCGGCTCGGGAATTTCAGGCCGAGAGCCTCAATCGGAACGTCGAGCATGTGGCAGCCGATGTCGCCGAGCGAGCCTGTCCCGAATTTCCAGAACCTGCGCCAGTTCAGCGGAACCACCCGCTTGGTGAACGTGACGGTGGGGGTAGCTATGTTCTGCCACTTGTCCCAGTCGAAATTCGGCGGGATCGGGTCGGGCTTCGGCCAACTCGTAAACCCTCCCGGGCGCTGGTTGACGCCTACGAGCGGGCGGCACGTCCAGAGCACGACCTCCTTTACCGTTCCGATGAGCCCCGCGTCTATCCACTCCTTGGCGGTGCGTATGCCGTCGCCCGAATGGACGAAATTGCCCATCTGCGTCTTGACGCCCGCGGCTTTTGCGGCCTTGTCGAGCTCGCGGCACTGCCATATCGAATAGCAGAGGGGCTTTTCGAGGTATATGTCGTACCCGTGCTTTACGGCGCTCATCGCCACCGCGAAATGGTTGTGGTCGGGCGTGCTGATGACGACGGCGTCCATCTTGCCCTTCATTTTGCCGAACATCTCGCGGTAATCAGTGAACGCCTCCGCGCCGCCGTCGGCGTACTTTCTGGCGTTGCCGAACCCGTAGTCGCCGGCGTCCACGTCGCAATAGGCCACGAGCCTCTGCCCGAGCCGCTTGAACGCCTTCATGTTGTCGCCGCCCATCAGCCCCGTGCCGACGAAGCCGAGGCGCACGGGCGTCTCGTCGAATTTGGAATCCTTCGCGGCGTCCTGTGCGCTCAGGTTTTTGGCGATGTGCGGAAACGCGACCGCCGCTCCCCCGAATATCCCCATCTTCCTTATAAAACTTCTTCTGTTTTCCATGATAGCCTTTTTATGTATAATTTTGCCGGAGGCCATTCCCTGCTCGACCCCCGAGAACAGAAATAGTCTCCGGCGAAAAACGCGGATTGTCAAACCGACAAATCGAAAAATTTGTTAGACAGTTAAAATCCCTTGCCCGAAAGCGTTCCGGAAGTTTTTCGAGGCGGGCCGAAGGTTCCGGAAAAGCGAAAAAAAACCGGCGCGTCTCCCGAAAATCGGAGCCGCGCCGGAAGAGAAAGGCGGCGCATATTATTTAAATAAAACCGAGGCGTTTCAGCGCCTCGCAGCAGCTGCGCAAACAGCAAAGAACGATATTGCCCTTGCCGTTTTATCCTCCCGTCCAAAGCCGAATCATATTCTTTCTATGAGGCAGACGGCGTGCGCGCCTATGCCCTCCCTGCGCCCTTCCCAGCCCATCTTCTCGTTTGTCGTCGCCTTTATCCCGATGTCGGAGGGCTCCACGCCGAGCGACTTCGCCAAAATCTCCCTCATCGTATTCACATGCGGAAGGATTTTCGGCGCCTCCGCTATGACGGAGGAATCCACGTTGGAGACTTTGTACCCAAGCTTGCGGATTTCCGCGACGGCGCGCTTCACGATTTCCTGCGAGTCTATGTCTTTGCACGACTCGTCCGACGGCGGAAAGTAAAAGCCTATGTCAGGGAGGGCAGCCGCGCCCAACACGGCGTCTGCTATCGCGTGGCTGAGCACGTCGGCGTCGGAGTGCCCGAGCAGCCCCAGCGCGCTTTCTATCTCCACTCCGCCGATGACGCACCTGCGCCCCTCGACGAGCCTGTGGACGTCGTATCCGTATCCGATTCTGAATTGTCCTGCCATAATCAAGAGTTTTTCGCCGCCCCGCGCGAGAGCATAAACTCTATCCGCGCGATGTCTTCGGGAAGCGTGATTTTCGGGTTTGGAGAAAAGTTTTCAACAATGCTCACCCCTATGCCCGCGGCGTTTGCCGCGGCGACGTCGTCGGTGACGCCCGCGCCGGCGGAAGCGATTTTTTCGTACGCCGCCCTGATTTCCGAAAGCCGAAAAACCTGCGGGGTCTGCATCGCCCAGAGGGATGGCCTGTCGAGATCCTCGAGAATCCTCGCGCGCAAGTCTCCGGCGTCGCCGGAAAGCTTTTTTATCGTATCGGAAACGCGCGCCGCCAAAACCGCCGCCCCGTCGCGCCGCGCGGCGTCCGAGAGCCTGACGATGTTTTCCGCGCCTACGAGGGGCCTTGCCCCGTCGTGTATGAAAACGAGCCCCTCCTCCCCGCCGCCGAGGGCGCGCAGGCCGTTGAGCACGCTGTCCTGGCGCCGCGCGCCGCCGCCGCAAAACAAGATTTCGACTCCGCAATCGGGATAAAATTCTCCGGCGAGCCGCTCCACAGCATTCCGCTGGGCGACGTCGCGGCAGACGAACGCCGCGCGGGAGACCCTCCCGCTCCCGACGAACGCGCCGAAAGAGCGCATTATGGCGGGAACCCCGCATATGGGCTCGAGCACCTTGTCCCGCACGCTTCCGCGCATGCGCGAGCCGCTCCCGCCCGCCAAAATTATCGCCGCGTCAGGCATTAATTTCCCCGAGGATTTTTTCCACCGCCGCCGCGGGGTCTTCCGCCTTCAATATCGGGCGGCCCACCACTATGAAATTCGAGCCCGCCTCCGCCGCTTCGGACGGGGTCATTATCCGCTTCTGCTCGTCGGACGACGCCCCCGCGGGGCGTATTCCAGGGGTGACGAGCGCAACGCCCTCCGGCACGATGCCGCGCAGCCGCTCGATTTCGAGCGGAGAGCACACGAGCCCCCCGACGCCGCTCGAAACCGCAAGCTTTGCGAGCAGCTCGACCTGCCACTCGGGCTCGAGCTCAACGCCCGTCTCGGCGAGGGAATCCGCGTCGAACGAGGTCAGAACCGTCACGCCCAAAACCGCCAGATCCGGATTGGCGCGCTCCGCCGCCTTGACTGCGGCCTCCATCATCTCCCGCCCGCCGCTCGCGTGGACGGTAAGCATGGAGACCGGCAGCGCCGCAACGCATTCGACGGCGGAAGCGACGGTGTTGGGAATGTCGAACAATTTGAGGTCTAGAAAAATTTTAAACCCCATCGCGGCGGTTTCGCGGACGAGCTCCGCCCCGTATATAAGGTACATTTGCAGTCCTATCTTCACCCACTCGAGCTTTCCGCGCAGCCCGCGCAAAATCTCGACGGCTTGCTCCCTTTCGGGCAGGTCGAGGGCGAGTATCAATTTGCAATCGCGTTTTGACATATCGTGAATTTTGTGGCATACAATCCGCCGTTTTTCAACCCAAAATCAAGGCATGGCTTCGACGGAAAAATTCTCACCCTGCAAAGTAAACCTGATGCTCGCGATTCTCGGGACGCGCCCCGACGGATTCCATGAACTCCTGAGCCTCGCGGCCCCAACAAAGTTCGGCGACACGCTGCGCGCGGAAACCGCCGAGGGCGCGGATTCGCTCTCGTGCGACATGGAAGGGGTTCCGACGGACTCTTCAAACCTCGTCCTGAAAGCCGCGGAGCTTTTCAGGGAGGCGACGGGTCTGAAAGCGCATTTCAAATTCGACCTGAAAAAGCGCGTCCCCGCGGGCGCGGGCCTCGGCGGGGGAAGCTCGAACGGGGCGTGCGCGCTGCTCGCGGCAAACGAGCTGTGCGGGAACCCGCTCCCGCCAAAGAGCCTCGAAAAAATCGCCGCAAAAATGGGCTCCGACTGCCCGTTATTTTTAACGCAGACTCCGGCAGTGATGCGCGGAAGGGGCGAAAAGGTGTTTTCCCTGAAAGGCGAGGCGCGCGAATGCATCGGGCGGCTAAAGCTCCTGATATTCAAGCCGGATTTTTCCATAAGCACCGCGTGGGCATACTCGCAGATGAGGGCGCACCCCGAGGATTATATGCGCGAAAACGCAGCCGAATCCGCCCTCTCCGAATGGCTCGAAAATCCGAGCGTCTCCGGCCTGCCGCTTATAAACAACATGCAGATAGAGGCCTTCAAAAAGTTCCCCGCCCTCCAGATTGCGCTTGAAGAAATCAGGGCCCGCTTCCGCGTACCGGCGATGATGAGCGGCTCCGGCAGCGCGTGCTTCGCGATAGTAAACGGCCTTGAAGACGGGGAAATCGCCGGCCTCTCGCGCCTCATAAGGGAAATGCTCGGCGAATCGTGCCTCGTAGCGCGGGCGTAGCGCGTTGCGGCGCGGCCCCATGGGAAGATAAGGCAAAAATCCGGCGATGAGCCGTCACCACTTTTTAAATATGAAAAACGCCGCCAGAATTATAAGCGCAAACCCGACGAGATAGTTCCATTTGAACTCCTCCTTTAAATAGAGCGCCGAAAAGACAGAAAAGACTATCAGGGTTATTATCTCCTGGATTGTCTTGAGCTCCGCGGCCGAAAACGTCCCGTGGCCCATGCGGTTTGCGGGCACTTGGAGGCAGTATTCGAAAAACGCTATCGCCCAGCTCGCGAGTATGACTATCCAAAGCGGCGCGGACTTGAACTTCAAGTGCCCGTACCACGCGAACGTCATAAAGACGTTCGAGGCTACGAGGAGGAGGACGGGCAAAGCGTAACGCATGTGATTATCTGCGCCTTATCGCCATCGCCCTGTACTTTATGCGCGACACGGAATTTTCGGTCTGGACCGGCACATACGACCAGTCGAGAATTATCGCGCCCGGGCGCTGCTCAAAAGACGTCTGGCTGTTCATTATTATTATGCCGTCCGCGCCGATTTCCGCGGCCTTTTCCCGCAGTTTTTCGTACACGGCGGGCTCGTCGGCGAAATTCGGGGAGGTCTCGTAGACTATCATTCCGAGCTCGTCGTAGGGGAAATCGGGCTTTTTGGTTATGAACACCGCGACTTCCGAAGGGTTTTTGGCCGCGCCGAAAACCCTTTGCCCGCCGGCTTTAAGCGGGTAGAACTCCGCCCCTCCGCCGCCGCAAGACGAGAGCCCCGCCGCGAACATCGCGGCGCAAAAAGCGCAGGCGAGTTTTGAAACCCAAAATTTCATGGAAGCTACTTCGAGAAAATAGACACCACTTTTCTGTCGCCGAGCCTCTCGCGGCCTTTGAGGAACGAGAGCTCCATGAAGAACGCGCAGCAGGCGATTTCCGCGCCCGCGATCTCGCCCATCTTGCACATCGCCTCCGCAGTCCCGCCCGTGGCGAGAATGTCGTCCACCACCGCAACCCTGTCGCCGGAAGACACGGCGTCCTCGTGTATGCACAACAGGTCGGCGCCGTATTCGAGCGCGTACTCCACGCACACGGCCTTGCGCGGCAGCTTGTTTTTCTTGCGGACGGGAACGAACGGCAGCTTCAGTTTCAGCGCTATCATCGGCCCGAAGAAAAACCCTCGCGACTCCGCCGCGAGAATTTTCGTGGGGTCGGTCTGCGCGATTTTCTCCGCCATTTCGCATATCGCCTGGGCGTAGGCGTCGGGGTTGAGCATCAGCGGGGTGATGTCGTAAAACAGCACGCCCTTTTTCGGGAAGTCGGGAACTCCGAGAATGAATTTGGAGATGTCCATCAGAAATTTTCCTTTTTGAGAACGGTGTCGCGGGCCTCCGAGAGCTTGGCGGGGTGGTCGAGGGTGTAGTGCAGCCCGCGGCTTTCGCGGCGCGCGAGCGCCGAGCGGATTATCAGCAGAGCAACCTGGACTTCGTTTCTGAGCTCTATGAGGTTGGGCTCCACCTTGAAATTCCAATAATACTCGTCGATTTCGCGGTGGAGGTTTTCGACGCGGTTCAGGGCGCGCTCGAGCCGCTTGGTGGTGCGCACTATGCCCACATAATCCCACATCGTGCGCTTGAGCTCCTCGAGGTTGTGGTGCAGCACGACGCGCTCGTCGGGGTCGCGCATGTCGCCGTCTTTCCAGAGCGGTACCTCCGCGCTTCCCGAGGGCTTGAGCGACGACAGGTACCCGTCAACCGCGCGCGCGGCGTTGTCGGCTATGACTACCGCTTCCAGAAGCGAATTGCTCGCGAGCCTGTTCGCCCCGTGCAGCCCCGTGCACGCGACCTCCCCGCAGGCGTAGAGCCCGCGGATAGTCGTGGAGCCGTCCAGCCGCGTCCTGACGCCCCCGCACATGTAGTGGGCGGCGGGAACGACCGGCATGCAGTCCTTAGAAATGTCGATGCCCTTTTCGAGGCAGTGCGCGTAGATCTGCGGGAATCTCTCCCTGAGCTCGCCGGCCGACCTACTGGTGATGTCGAGCCACACATGCGGCGAGCCGAGCCGCTTCATCTCGCTGTCTATGGCGCGCGCGACTATGTCGCGCGGGGCGAGATCCCTGCGCCGGTCGTACCGCTCCATGAAGGCCTCGCCTTTGGCGTTGCGCAAAACCGCGCCCTCGCCGCGGACGGCCTCCGATATCAAAAACCTCTCCCCCTCGCGCGAATACATCGCCGTCGGGTGGAATTGGATAAATTCGAGGTTGGCGACCTCCGCTCCCGCGCGGTAGGCCATCGCGATTCCGTCGCCCGTGGCGATCTCGGGATTCGTGGTGTAGAGGTAGACGCAGCCCGCGCCGCCGGTCGCGAGCATCACAACGGGCGTCTTCATGGTTTTGACGACGCCGTTGTTGGTGTCGTAGACGTATATGCCCACTATGTCGTCGCCGCGCCCGCCGAGAAGCGCGCCCTCCGCCTTGGAGCGGGTTATGAGGTCTATCGCGAAATGGTGCTCGAGAATTTCTATGTTCGGATCGGCGGCTACGGCCTTCAAAAGCGCCTCCTCTATCGCGCGCCCGGTGTAGTCCTTGACGTGCAGAATCCGGCGTTGGGAGTGCCCGCCCTCGCGCCCGAGCGACGGCGAGCCGTCCTCGAGGCTCGTAAACTCCACGCCCTCCTCTATGAGATCCTTTATCTGGCGCGGGCCCGCCCTGACGATCTCGCGCACCGCGGCCTCGTCGCAGAGTCCGTCGCCCGCAACGAGCGTGTCCTTTACGTGCGAATCGAAGTCGTCCGCGCAGCTCGTCACGCTGGCGATTCCGCCCTGCGCGTGGTTGGTGTTGGTGTCGGATCTCTCCTTCTTGGTTATTATGGCGACCTTGTGCCCGAGTTTCGATGATTTGAGGGCAAAACTCAGCCCCGCAATGCCGCTGCCGACTACAACTGCGTCGAATTTCATAATGCGATAAGTTAACGGTAAGGGCGCGCCTCAGATTCTCACGTTGTCGATGAGCCTCGTCTGCCCGTACCAGATCGCGGCGGATATTCTCGACTTCCCGGGAACGGCCTCCGTCATCGGGATGGAGGTTTCGGCGTCCACAATCTCCACGTATATGACGCGCGTCTTGGCGTTGGTCACACTGTTTATAACGTGCGCCTTCACGCGGTCGACGTTGGAGCACCCGTCGAGGCACAGCTTCCTGCCGTCCTCGAGCGCGGCGTGCAGGCGCGAGGCCCCGAGCCGCTCGAGCTTGTCGAGGTACTTGTTGCGCGAGCTCAGCGCAAGCCCGTTCTCGTCGCGCACTATCTCTCCCGTGACGATTTCCACGCCCATGAAGAGGTCGCGGACCATGCGCCTTATGATTGAAACCTGCTGTGCGTCCTTTTCGCCGAACACGGCGACGTCGGGGCGGACGATGTTGAACAAAATGGCGACGACAGTCGTCACCCCCCTGAAATGTTTCGGGCGGGTCCTGCCGCAGAGATACCGGCTGATGTCCTCCTCGACGACATATGTGGAGGCGTCGGGAAGATAGATGTCGGAAACCGACGGGGCGAAGACGGCGTCCGCGCCGACGCTCTCGCAGCTGGCGGCGTCCGCGTCCAACTGGCGCGGGTATTTGTCGAAATCCTCGTTGGGGCCGAACTGGGTCGGGTTGACGAAAATCGAGACGACTACGGTGTCCGCGAGCGTTTTGGCCTTTTTAACGAGGCTCAAATGCCCCTCGTGCAGCGCGCCCATTGTCGGGACGAGGGCTATCTTCCCGCCGTTCGCGCGCGACGATTTGACAAAAGCCGTCATTTCTGCCGGAGACGATATTATTTTCATTGATTTTACTCCTGCTCTTTTATTTCTTTTATACTTGTTATATTTTTCAAAAAATCAACCCATTAAATGACACAGACGCGCATGAGCGATTCATACATACAAAACCTCTTCGCCGAAAGAATCGGCGGCGTTAACTACGGGAAGAGCGCCGCCATATACAAATTTGAAAAGATAAAAAGGGCAAAGCGAGCGGCCAAAGCCGCCAAGCCCGGGGTGGAACTCATAGACATGGGCGTGGGCGAGCCCGACGAAATGGCGTTTCCGGAAGTGGTGGAAGCTCTCTATGCGGCGGCGAAAGACCCCGCTAACCGCGGGTATGCCGACAACGGCGGCCCCGATTTCAAAAAGGCGGCGGCGGGATATATGAAGGCCGTATTCGGGGTGGAGCTCGACCCCGAGACGGAAATCCTCCACTCGATAGGCTCCAAGGCCGCCCTCTCGATTCTCCCCAGCTGCTTCATCAACCCGGGCGACATCGCGATAATGACGGTTCCAGGCTATCCCGTGTTCGGCACGCACGCAAAATATCTGGGCGGGGAGGTCTACAACCTCCGGCTAAAAGCCGAAAACGGCTTCTTGCCCGACCTCGATTCGATTCCCGCCGCCGTCCTCAAAAGGGCTAAGGCAATCGTCGTAAACTATCCCAACAACCCCACGGGCGCGAGCGCCACTCTCGAATTTTTCGAGCGCCTCGTGAAATTCGCGAAGCAAAACAGCCTCATAGCGGTCTCCGACGCGGCGTACGCGTCGCTTGCGTTCGACACCCCCGCGCTTTCAATATTGCAGGTCGAGGGCGCGAAAGACGTGGCCGTAGAGCTCCATTCGCTCTCCAAGAGCCACAACATGACGGGCTGGAGAATCGGCTGGGTCTGCGGCAACCCGCTCATCGTAAAAGCGTACGGCGACGTCAAGGACAACACCGACTCCGGACAATTCCTCGGCATACAGCTCGCCGCGGCCAAAGGACTTGAAAACCCGCTCATCACGCGCGCGATTGCCGCCAAGTACTCGCGCAGAATGGATCTGCTCATCGCGGCTCTCTCACGGCTCGGATTTTCGCCCAAAAAGCCGAAGGCGGGATTTTTCCTCTACATGCCCGCTCCCAAGGCGGCGGTTCTCGAAGACGGCTCGCGCAAAGAGTTTTCGAGCGGCGAGGACTTCTCGCAGTGGATGATCACAGAGCACCTCATAAGCACCGTCCCGTGGGACGACGCCGGCGCGTTCGTGAGGTTCTCCGTGACGTTTGAGGCGCACGGGGAGGACGCCGAAAAGGCGGTGGTCGCGGAAATCGAGCGCAGAATGGGAAAATCTAAATTTGAATTCTAAGCGGCGCGGGCGCCGCGCGTTTTTGGAGTCGTAAACCGAGCGCGCCGGAACGGGGCGGCGGAACTGGGCCCCAAAAGCGGGCGGAGCGCCGCGGAAGACGGAAATGCAGGAAGAAAGAATAATAGCGTTGTTGCACGGCCCCGACCGCGCCGGAATAGTCGCCCGCGTGTCCGGGTGGATTTACGCGCGCGGCGGAAACATTCTCCACGCCGACCAGCACAGGGACAGGCAGGAGGGCATATTTTTCCAGCGGGTGGAATGGATACCCGCCGGCGACATCGCCGAGGAAATCCGCCTCTTCGAGGAGCTCGCGCGCAGGGATCTGGGAATGGACACCACCATAATGCGCTCCTCGCGCAGGCCGAAAATCGCTCTCATGGTCTCGAAGTTCGAGCACTGTTTCAGCGACATCGTATTGCGCTGCCGCTCGGGGGAGCTCAACTGCGACATCGCATGCGCCATATCCAACCACGAGAATCTGCGCGGAATGTCCGAAATGTTCGGGATTGAATTCCACCACACCCCGATTTCCAAAGAGACAAAGCCCGAGGCCGAGACCGGCCAGCTCGCAATAATCCGCAAAAGCGGCGCGGAGCTCGTCGTAATGGCGCGCTATATGCAGATTCTGAGCGAAAACTTCATAGACTCCTGCCCCGCGCCGATCATCAACATACACCACAGCTTTCTGCCGGCGTTCGCCGGCGCCAAGCCCTACCACAAAGCCTACGAGCGCGGCGTGAAAATCATAGGCGCCACCGCCCACTACGCCACAAAAGACCTCGACGAAGGCCCGATAATCGCCCAGGTGGTAGCGACCGTGAGCCACCGCGACAACGTTGAGGACCTGATGCGCAAAGGCAGAGAGCTTGAGCGCGAGGCCCTCGCAAAGGCCGTCAGGTGGCATATCGAGGGGCGGATTCTCACCTACAAAAACAAAACCGTCATATTCGACTGATTCCGCAATGCCGGCGCCGCGGACACTTCCCTTCAAAATAAGCGCCCTCGTGTTCGTGCGGGACGAGAGCGGAAAATTTCTGCTGATCCGCAGGAACAAGGCGCCCAACTTCGGGCTGTGGAGCCCGATAGGCGGCAAGCTCGAAATGGCGGAGGGGGAATCCCCGTTCGAGTGCGCGATAAGGGAAACGCGCGAGGAAATCGGCCTCGAGCTCTCGGACTCCGACTTGCGGATGTTCGCGATGATAAGCGAAAAATCCTACGAGGGCGGAGCGCACTGGCTGATGTTTCTCTTCGACGCGAAAAAGCGCATACGCGCCCTTCCCGAAAACATCTCCGAAGGCGCTTTCGGGCTGTTCGGCGCGGACGAAATCGAAAAGCTCGACATTCCGGAGACCGACAGGGTTCTCCTCTGGGGAGTGTGGAAAAAATATTCACAAAGCGGGTTCGCCGCCATGCGCGCGGAGTGCGGGAACGGCGTGCGGGCGACAATCGAACAGGCGGAAACTTTCGGAAACCGTTAAAAACATGAACGCACAAGACGAAAAAATACTCGAAATTTTCAGGGAAACCGGCGCCCTTCTCGAGGGGCACTTCATACTGCGCAGCGGCCTGCACAGCGGGCATTTCTTCCAGTGCGCGCGCGTGTGCGAACACATGGACAGGGTGGCGGAACTCGTCGGAATGCTCGCGCAAAAGCTCGGGGACGCCGAATGCGAAACGGTGATGGCGCCCGCGATCGGCGGGCTCGTGCTCGGGCAGGAGACGGCGCGCCAGCTCAAAAAGCGTTTCATCTTCGCCGAAAAGGAAAACGGCAGCCTCGCCCTGCGCAGGAATTTCAAAATACGCAAGGGCGAAAAAATCCTCATCGTAGAAGACGTGGTCACGCGCGGGGGCCGCGTGCAGGAGTGCATAGACATCGTAAAGGCAAACGGCGGAATACCGGTCGCCGCGGCGGTGCTCGTGGACAGGAGCGGAGGAAAGGCAAAATTCGAAATTCCCTGCGTCAGCCTTCTCGAGTTCTCTTTCCCGACCTACGAGCCCGACAAAATCCCTCCGGAGCTCGCCTCTATCCCCGCCGTCCACCCGGGCTCCTAAGGCGCGGCGGAAAATCCGCCCGCCCGCATGGGCGCAAAACCCGCAGTTCGCGCGGGCGCAGCCGTTTTGCGGAATGCGGGCAGGCGGCGCTTTCCAAGCCCCAAATGCGCGCAAGCCTCATATTGCGGGGAATTTTTTGAATGCGGTTTGCCCCGCGTTTTTATATCGCGAACGGGGAAAGAAAAATGGCGGCTTCGCCCTATTCGCCGCTTTCGCAAAGCAAGCGAAATTCCATTTGGCATTTCGGCGAAAAATTTTTTGCTTATTTCGCGAGGTTGAAAAAACAGCGGTTGCCGCAAAATCTCCGCCCTATTCCCTCCCCCGCCCCTATCCCGCCTAATTCGCCGCAATATTTTCCGGCATGGCGCGGAAATAAAAATATTCCGCCATCCCATTCATACAACGCCCTCCGCATTTTTTTTCATGCATCGGCGGAATGGAAGTAGAGATTTTCCATGCAAAATCTTAACTTTTCAAGGTATTTCATTTCAAATCAGATATTATGAAATATCATCATACAATTTGCATAAGACATTCTCTCCCTTCAAAATACGCAAAAATTTGAAATACGCCCCGCGCGCATTTTGAGCCGCCGCCCGCCGCCGGAGGAATCAAGCCATTGCGGAGCTTCCCATAGAAATCATGCGCCAACCGCCGCAGCGATTGCGGCGGGTTTTCGAAAAAAACTCTTTTTGCAACATGCATTGCGCAACCGAAAATAATATGAAAAAATTATCCCTCTTCGCAATTCTATTGACGGCTGCGGCGTTTGCCGGAGCGCTCCAAATCGAATTTTCCCAAAAGGTGTCGCGCCGTGAAAACACGGGAAAATGGGGAATCCCCGGCTCGTACAGCAAAGACGTTTCGAGAAAAAGACCTTTACGCTCGAAATTTCAAATATGGCGGCCGTGGAAGTCGTCGCCGTATTCTTCGCCAAAGCCGGCGACGACACTTTTTATAAAATCATCTCCGATACCGTAACGCCTGACAAACCGCTGATATACGAATACTCCGCCAGCGCGTCGTCAAACAAGGCCAACTATGCGGCGCTCGGCGTAAAAACGTCGCGCGGAAACGACAAGGTTGAAGCCTGCGCATTTGTATTCGACAAAAAAAGCGGAAAATTTTTGGGGCAAAAGCATACCTCAAAACGCTTCGCCGACAATATTATGAAAGAATATAAAGACGCAATAATCGCCGCGGTAAAGAAATACCGGAAATGAATTACGAGGAATATTTGAAACAAAACCCCGATTTCGCCGCAAGACAAAAGGCGAAAGAAAAAGTTAAACAAATCCAAGCGCCGGAAAGCCAGACCGGAATGTACCGCTGCCCGAATTGCGGATATGATTTTGACAAGCCCGCCGCGCATCCATACGGCTGGGGCGCTTTTATATGCGGAATAGTTTTATCTGCAATCGGAGGATTGCTCGCAATGGCGGAACGGGAATAATCATCGCCATTCCCCTTCTCGCATTGGCCGCGTGCGCTTTTATCGCCTTTGCGGTTTCATACGGCATTGCCGCGGTTTCCCCCAGAAAATATGCCCTTACTGCCTCCGGAAACGCATAGTGAAAATGGGATAATCCCGACCCCGCAAATTTCCACCGCAATAAAATGGAAAACGGAAACGCAAAAAAGACGATTACAGACAGCGACATAAAGCGCATTTACGATGAAACGATAGACGACGATACGCCGGCAACCGATTTCCAAAAAGAGCGCGTTTTAATGCGCCTTGGCAGAACGCCGCAAAATATAGAATTCGTCAAAGTGATGAATTTCAGTTTTGCGCAAAAAATTTTGGATTTCTATAAGGAACAAAGACCAGACGACTCGCAAGGCAACAAGGCCAAAAGTTGCGCCGCGGGCAAAGGCGAATACTTTTGCCCCGTTTGCAAGCACGGGTTTGATTCTCCCAAACGGGCAAACGGATGCTTAGATTTTGCGCTTTTAGCCTTGTTTATAAGCTGCCTAATCGCAATTCCGTTTACTTTCGGAGCCTCCATTGTCGGATGCGCATTATGGGCCATACTCGGAACGACATGCTGCCCCAAAGTTTGCCCATATTGCGGCTCAAAGAATTTCTTTAAGCAAAATACAATACGGTAAGGCGAATGGCAATAGCGGGCTCGCGCTCCGTTAAAAATCCCGATTGCAGCCCGCCGGATTTTGGCTGCCGCCGCCTATGCCGCAAAACAACCGGCCCGCGGCCGCCCCTCTCCAAATGCGAAGTTCATAGCGGCAAAAAAGCCTGATTGGGAACGGCAAAGCCGAAATTCAAATTATCAGCGGACAATAAAAAAACGAAAGCTTCCCAAAGAGAAACTTTCGCCAACGGGAATTTCAAACGCCCGCCCCATAAGAGGCGCGACACCCCCTACTCCACCGTCACTGCCTTTGCGAGGTTTCGGGGCTTGTCCACGTCGCAACCCCTTTCGAGGGCGACGTAATACGCCAGCAGCTGTATGGGAATTGTCGCCACCACCGTCTTTATGCAGTCGTGGACCTTCGGCACGGCGACGATGTCGTCGGCGATCCCCTCGAAGGCCTCGGGGCGGTCGGTGACGGCGATTATCGGCCCCTTGCGCGCCTTTATCTCTTGCGCGTTCGAGACCACTTTCGAGAGGATTTCGTCGGATGTCGCGAACACCACGGACGGGCATTCGGGAGAGACCAGCGCTATCGGCCCGTGCTTCATTTCGGCGGCGGGATACCCCTCCGCGTGTATGTAGGAAATCTCCTTGAGTTTCAGCGCGCCCTCGAGCGCGACCGGAAATTCGCTGAGCCTGCCAACGAACAGGAAGTCGGAAAATTTCGCGTATTTTTTGGCGATTTTCCCTATCCGCGGGGCGAGTTTCAGAACCTGCGCAACGACCGCCGGAAGCGACTTTATCGCGTCCACTATCGCCCGCCCGTCGGAGAAGGACAGGTCGCGCATTCTGCCGATGTAGAGGGCTATCAGAAGGCATATGGCAATCTGCGAAGTAAACGCCTTCGTAGAAGCCACGCCGACCTCCTTGCCCGCGTACTGGTAGAGCCCGCCGTCGGACTCGCGCGAAATTGTGGAGCCCACCGAATTTGTTATCGCGAGAGTCTTGAAGCCTTTTCTCTTGGACTCCCTGAGAGCCTCGAGCGTGTCGATGGTCTCCCCGCTCTGGCTTATGACAAACACCAATGTGTTCTTGTCGAGGGGGGCGTTGCGGTACCTGAACTCGCTCGCGTACTCGACCTCCACGGGAATCCTGGCGTATTTCTCTATGAGGTATTCGGCTACGAGGCACGCGTGCCACGCCGTCCCGCACGCGCAAAAGAGTATGCGGTCTATCTGGCGCATCTGGGTGGGGGTCATGTTGAGCCCGTTGAGCACCGCCGTCGAGTTGTCGTCGGAAATTCTGCCCCTGATGGCGTTTTCGAGAACCGTCGGCTGCTCCATGATTTCTTTCTGCATGAAGTGCCTGCAATCGCCGAGCTCGGCGGATTCGAGCTTCCAGTCGATTTCGCCGACCGTGTAGCTCACCGGCTTGTTGCCGATGGTTACGATGTCGCAGTTGTCGGCGGTCACGGAGGCGATTTGATTGTCCTCCAAATATATGACGTTCGACGCCCTGCCCGCGAACCCGAGCACGTCGCTCGAAACGAGCCTCTCGTTTCTGCCAACGCCTATCAGAAGCGGCGACCCTTTACGGGCCGCGACGATCTCTCCGTCGTTGAAACGGCATAGAACCGCGATTCCGTACGTGCCCTCGACGTGCAACAGGGCTTTTCTGACCGCCTCCATAAAGCGGTTCTCCGCGTCGTCTTCCGTCCTGTGCGCGTAATGGTACGCTATGAGGTTAACGAGGGCTTCGGAGTCCGTCTGGCTCGAAAACGAATAGCCCTTTGCAGAGAGAAAGTTTTTAATGCCCTCGTAATTTTCTATTATGCCGTTGTGGACGAGCGCAAAGTTGCCGTCGGAGGATACGTGCGGATGGGCGTTGGCGTCCGTGACCCCGCCGTGCGTCGCCCAACGGGTGTGGCTGATTCCCGTATTGGCGGAAAACTTCATTCTGCCGACCTCCTCGGCGAGGGTTCCGACCCGCCCCTTCTTTTTGCAGACGCGCATCACGCCGTTTTTGAGCAGGGCGATTCCGGCGGAATCATAGCCTCGGTATTCGAGCTTTAAGAGCCCCTCCAAAAGGATGGGAACGGCGTTTTTGTTCCCGACATATCCCGTTATGCCGCACATACGTTTATGCTATAATGACAATTTTTTGAAATATAACGGCTTTATCGGATTATTTTCCGGCGTTCTCAACAAAAAAATGAGGCGCCCGAATCCCACATGCCACTGCAAAGGCGGCGCGAGACGGAAAAGGAGCATCCGCGCTAACGCGCTTCCGCCCCGTTCCCCCACTCCCCCGTGAATCGGCCTGCGCAAAGCTCTCCGCGAGTTTTTTCGCGGCGCGCCCGCCCGCGCGCATGGCGGCGAAAAACTCCGCCTTGAACGTTTGCGGTTCTCCGGCATTTTCAAGACCGGCGGAGCCTCCGCGCCAAAGAACGAAGCTTCAACGTCCGCCCTATCCCCCGCTTCCGGCGCGCGGCGAATTGAAAAAAACTTGAAATGCCGATAAAATAAAAGATACTTGCGTTATGATTGCCGCCCTCTGTCGGGCGGCTTGCCGAACGCATTGAAAACAGGAAACTTTTTTAAGATATGAAAATTACGGCTTTTTTCGCGGCGGCTCCGCTGTTCGCGGCGGCGGCTTACGCGCAGACCGCGGCAGTGGCCGACTTGCAGCAGGACATGGCGCTTCTGAGGCGCGAAGTCGGGCAGCTCAGGCTCGAAGTCGAACAGCTGCGGCGCGAGAACGAGGAGCTCTCGCGCAAGCTGAAAGGCGTGCAGTCGTCCACAGTCGGAACGGAGGCCGTCCGCCAGCAGGTTTCGCTCGTAAAGAGCGAGGTGGGCGCGCAAAACGAATCCCTCAAACGCGAGATAATCGCCCTCGTGAAAAAGGATCTCGAGGCCATGGCCGCCCAGACGAACGCCAACATACAGAAGCTCGCAGCCGCCATAGGCACGCGCCCGCAGGCAGACCTGCCGACGAGCTTTTCAGACGACTACCCCAAGACGGGCGTCACCTACACCGTCCAGTCAGGCGACTCGATAAGCAGGATCGCCCGCAAGATGAACTCGCGCATAAAGTGGATTCAAGACGCGAACAAAATCGCGGACCCCACGCGCGGGCTGCGCGTCGGCGACGAAATCTTCGTACCGCAAAAATAGGCTGAAAAATGGCAATCCAACGCAAATCATTGGGAAGGGGGCTCGGTTCGATAATATCGGCTGGCGCGAAAAAGGCGGCGGACTCGGGCATCGGGAAGATGGCGGCGCAGGCGTCGCCCGCTCCGCTCAAAATCCAGATTTCCCCGCACGGGCTGTTCAGCGAAATTCCCGTCGAAAAAGTGGTTCCGAGCCCCTACCAGGCGCGGAGGGAATTTTCGGAGGAGGAAATCCGCAACCTCGCCGACTCCATATCCTCCGAGGGGCTTTTGCAGCCGATTCTCGTAAGGCAGATCCCCGACGGGCATTACGAACTGCTCGCGGGGGAGCGCAGGCTGCGCGCGTGCAGGTTGCTCGGCATGAAAAAAATCGTCGCGTGCGTCCAGAGCGCGAGCGACTCGTCCGCCGCGGCGAAAGGGCTGATAGAAAACATCCAGCGCGCCGACCTCAACCCCATGGAGGAGGCCAAGGGCATAGCGTACCTCATCGCAAATTTCCGCCTCACGCAGGACGCGGTATCGCAGAGGCTCGGCAAGCCGCGCTCGAGCATAGCAAATTCCCTGAGGCTCCTGAAACTGCCGAAAAGCGTGCAGGGCTACATTTCGAGCGGCATGATCTCCCCCGGGCACGCAAAGGTGATTCTCGGGCTCGAAGACAGGGCCCAGCAGGAAATTCTCGCGCGCAGGATAATCGAAAACGGGCTGAATGTCCGCGGCGCCGAGGAAGCCGTGCGGAGGCTCAAAGAGGGCGCCGCGCGCGCGGATTCCTCCACGCCGGCGGCGAAGGCCGCACAGTCGGCGGTAGTCCGCGACGTCCAGAACAAAATCGCCCTGAGGCTCAACGCGAGCGTGGAGCTCCGCCACAGCGCAAAAAAGGGCAAAATCATAATAGAGTACCTCGGCAACGACGATCTGCAAAGGATACTCGAAATAATGGGGGTAAAGATTTAGCTTGGCGAGGGCGTTCGGCAGTATTGTTGCGGCGATTTTGGCGGCGGCGATTCCGGCGGACGCGCTTGCCATATTGAACAACGACTTCACCCGCGCGAACTCGACGTTCATGAAGCGCAGGTTCGAGGAGTCGAAAATGAGCGCCATGCAGGGGCGCAAGGCGCGCGACGCCGACAAGAAAGTCGAGAAAAAGACATTCGAGGATATCGGCGACGTGTCGTACCTGCGCGAGATGAAGCCGCACGTCGAAGAGGGGCTTCCGGGCGCGGAGATGTCCAGGCAAAGGGCGCCCGGCAACAGGGAGGATTTCGCGGTTCCCGAATATTCCGGCAAGACAAGGCGCGACCTTTGGGGCGGAGCGGACGTTCCGCTCGCGCTCGAAAACGCCGACAGGAATCTTTCGAAAAAATACCTCGGGAAAATCGACGTCAACAAGCGCGACACCAAGTATCAGGAATTTCTCCGCGACCAGTACGCCGAACTCATGGAGATGTCCATGCGCGAAATCAACAAATTCTATTTTCGCGAATCCCGCTCCGACGAGCCCGGCATAACGATTTCCAAGGCTGGCGGCAAGCTGCGCGAAAACGACGGATCTTTCTGGGATTTCCTCTCCCCAAACCGGAATATCGACAGGGGGAGAGTTTTCGTAAAAAAAGCCAGGCTCGGAAACTCTGTGACAGCGGCGCCGCCAGCGGAAGACACGCCCTCGGCGGCGCGCGCGGTACCCGCAAATTTCACGCCGGCGCAAAGCCCCATGGCGCCCGCGCAGAGGCGTCCTGCCGCAATCCCGCAGCAAACGGGCCGCGGAGAGCTGCGCGCGGTGGAGACGGTGGACGACGATATAGGGAAGCAGTTCGACCTATTGCGCGTTCCGGACTCCCTCCGCACCGGCAGGCCCACGATAAAGGTGGAAGTGAAAGAGTCCGAATGACATGGCAAACGCTTTCGGAGCGGAATGCGAAAAATGCGTGAGGACGCCCGTTTACGGCCGCGATTGCCGGGTTCCAATAGGCAAATTTAATTTTCGCCCGTTCTTCCCAACCATAATAAAATTCGCAGGGCGCGAATCATGCAAGCGAAAATGGCGGCTTGCATTTGGACGCGGCGCGCGCAATATGCGGCGAATGCCGCAATGGAAAGCCCGAAGAATCTGCGGAAAAGCGGCATCGGCTTTTGGGGATAGCCTCTTCCGAAATTGGCAATGCGCAATAGCACCCCGCGGCGCGGATTCGCAACCGGCCGAGCGCTCCGCAACGCCTATTCCCATGCTTTTGAAAACTCGTCGTCTTTGAATAGCGCGGCGAGCCCCGTAATCTGCTTTAAACGCAGGACTTCGTCGGCGCTCATTCCGAGGTGCTTGGATATCCATGCGTTGGACTTGCCGAGCTCCGTCAGCTCCGCGACTATGTTGCTCATCAAGTCCACGTCGTGCGATCCCCGCGCCCTGTTGTGCCTGATGGTGGAGGCTATGCGCTCGCCGAGCGGCTTGTCTATCACCGCCACCGGAAGCCTGCCCTTTTCGCGCTCGTAGATGTCTTTGCAGGTCTTCATCACAAGATACCTGTGGAAGCCGTCGACGACCTCGTAAATATCCTTGTCCGCGATGTAGTAGCACACCACCGGCTGCGTGTATCCGTCCTCTTTTATGGAGAGGTACAAAAGCTTCATTTCGGGAGGCGCCACCTTGTTGGGGTTGTAGGCGTTTGCCTGTATTTTTTCAATCGGAATGGCCTTTACGTTGTAGACCGGGCTCAAATACGAGTTTTTCATAAGCTTCTATATTTCTCCATCAGTTCCCTCATGCGCGCCTGCTGGCGCTTAGTCTGCGAAAAGCTCAGCCCCGAGCACAGGTAGTCGTTTTTGAGAATGCACGCGCACATTCTCCTCCAAGTCGGGGCGCACTTTTTTTGTTCGAGGCCGTTGTCGAGACAGTCCGGAATTTTTTTGTACCTGACTATCGTCTCGAAATAGGGCGACTTTTTGCCGGTTTTCACGGCCTCTTTCGGAAGGTCTTTCAGGCTTTCGTCGTCCACCGGAGATCCGTTGCGGTACCACCACAGCATGAAACGCTTGAACTTTTTTACGTAATGCTCCGCCATCGGAGCCGGAAGCGTTGCGAGAAGCAATTTGCAGTAGCTCTTCCAAGTGTGCCCCTTGGGCAGCCTCACCTTGCGGTACCCGAGGATCCTGTTGCCGCTGTATATGTTGCCGAAATTCGCGCCGCTTACGCGGTTGACGACCCTCGCCCACGTCGCGGGCTCTATCACGCGGTAGAGGTTGAGGCCTATGCGCTGGTCGTCGCCGTACGGCTGGCATATCCGCTGGGACGCGAGCGGCACGCCCGCCTTGTAAAACAAATCGTAAAGCCTGTTGTACTTCCATCCGCATTTCGCGTTCCCGACCCACACGTCGCGGACATTCCAATCGTATATCGGATAGGCGTTGTAGAGGCATTTGGATATTTTTGTCGTCCAATTTTTCCCGCTAAGCATTCCCTTCGTGAAATTTTTTATGGTCCTGTAACGGTTCAGGCTCTCGTCGGAGCGTATTCCGACGAGGCACGCCGTTTTTTTGCCATTCGCGTACCACTTGCCGAACTCGGGGACGAACTCCTCAAATTCCATCTGGTACTTGAAAAACGGGAACGGATTGTTCGCCTCGGTAATCACGCCCGGGCCGTCGGGGTATTCGCGCACCCATTTGTCCCTGTTTTCCAAATCCCAGCACGTCCAAAACGGCTGGAAGACGCTGACGGCGTTGCGCAGGGTGAGCGGAAGGCAGATCCAATAGGGTTCAAGCAGATCGGCGTTTTCTGTGAGCATCTCGCGCACATAGTCTATCGTTATGCTATACTGGCCCTCCAAATCCAAGAACAAGACGCCCAATTTTTTCTTTATCTTGTGAGCGCGCATGTAGTCAAGGGCGATATTCATGAGGACGGAGCTGTCTTTGCCGCCGGAAAACGACACGTATATGCGCTCAAAGTTTTTAAATATGAATGCAGTCCGCTCTTTCGCGGCCTCGTATACGTTTTTATTCAGGTATCTTTTCAAAGCGTCCTAGCCTCCTCCGCGCTGATTACGCGCTCCAAACTTTTCAGAAGATTGTGTTTTTTGGATAAGTTGTGCCTTATAATGTCTTCAAGCCGCGTATCAACCCATAAATTATAAATATTAACGCATCTTGTTTGCCCGGTTCTGTATACGCGATATTTCGCCTGTTCCTTTTCTTTAAAATCAAATGTTTGAGAATAATAAATGAGATTATTGGCGCATTGCAAGTTTAAACCTACGCTTCCCACACCATAAGTACATATAAGCACGTTTTCGTCCCTTTCAAATCGCGATAGGTCGTCCTTGCATTTGCCCGTATAGAGCAGTCCGCCAAACGCCGCGCGCAACAGAAGCGCCTCCGACACGTACTTTACGAATATGACGACCTTTTCGCCCTTTGCCAGTATTTCCTCCACTATCTTGACCGCCGCGCGGTATTTTTCCGCGCAAGCGGTGGTGTACGCCATCTGGAACTTCTGCGCCACGGTGAAGAAGCAGACGTAGAGCTTGCCCCTCAAAAAGGCGTCCTTGAATCTCGAATACCTGCGCCTCTCGTCCGCGCTGAGCCTGAATATCTTGTCCACAACCCTCACGCCGCACTTTGAATCGAAGCTGGAATTGAAAATGTAGGGGCGTATTATCTCTATGAGCGCCTCGACATTCGCCGGCTTCGACCACCGCCGCCACGGGAAGGGATCGACCCCGTCGAAAAAGTAGACCAAAAAGTTGTCGGCGAACTGCCTTTCGGTCATCTTCAGTATGTTGGGCGACAAAAACGATATTTGCGAATAGAGATCCAGAAGGCTTTTGGTTATGGGAGTTCCGTTCAGAATCAGCCTGAAATCGAAGAGCTTGTAATCCGTCACGAGGCGCTTTGTCCTCAGGGCGCGGATGTTTTTTATGAAAATGCTCTCGTCGACCACGCAGAAATTTCTGCGCGTCTCGGCGAGTTTGCGCATTTCCATATACTTGGAATCGCTCATCGAAATCCCCTCTATGGTAAAAAAGGAGATTTTTTTGAAAAATCCGCGGCTCCACCGCTTCACTTCTCCTATGTATTTTTCCGAATGGGCGAGGGAGGCGGGGGCGATCCATATTACGGCGTCCACGCAGTCGAGCTTCCGGCGCACGAGATCGCAGGCGACTTTCGTCTTTCCGCTGCCCATTTTCATGAAAAGCGCGCCCGCCCTCAGGCGCGAAAGCTTTTCAACAGCCCTCTTCTGATCTGAATCTAAGCTCATCAATGCACACTTGGTTAAATACGGGGACTATGCGCGGCGGGAAGTGGAATAACAGCTTCCAGCGCAAGCCGTTTCGGGAGGCGATGTCGCGCTCGATTATTATCGAGTTCTTTTTGCCGAACTTGAAATCGGAATTTCGCAAGACTACCCTTTTGCCGAAAACGAGGAAAGAGGTTGTCTCCGAATTTCGGTTCAAAATGGAGGTTATTTTTACCCTTACTTTCATTCGGGATAAAATTAGTAGACTTATATCAACGATTTTCAATATATTAGCGAGCTTTAAGAAAATTCGGGGGAGGGGGAAAATTTTTAAATTTTGGGCTTGCATCATAACTGTATACCTATTAAAGTATTATGTATGAATATAAATTGGGACGCCGAACTTTACCGCAAAAATTTTTCTTTCGTGCCCGAATACGGAGAAGCCGTTTTGGGGCTTTTGAGCCTCAAAACGGGCGACCGCGTAATCGATCTCGGGTGCGGAAACGGCTCGCTGACTCAAAAGCTCGCCGATATGGGCGCGGATGTCCTGGGGATAGACGCGTCGGCGGAAATGATAGCCTCGGCGAAGAAAACGCATCCGAATCTGCCGTTTGAAAGGGCGGACGCCCTCGAATTTTCGGCAAATCCGCCCGCCGACGCCGTGTTTTCAAACGCGGTATTCCATTGGATAGACGCAAAAGACCACCCCCTGCTGCTCTCGCGCGTAAACCGCGCCCTAAGGCCCGGCGGAGTCCTGGCGTGCGAATTCGGCGGAAAGGGAAACAACGGCGCCATCCACGCCGCCCTCAAAAAGATCTTCGCCAAGAGGGGGCTCGAATACGAATGCCCGTTCTATTTCCCGTCGATAGGAGAATACGCCCCTCTGCTCGAAAGGGCGGGATTCAAAGTCGAATTCGCCTCGCTCTTCGACAGGCCCACTGAACAGACAGGCGAAGACGGCCTCGCCAACTGGATAAGAATGTTCGACAAAGTTCCCTTTGAGGGAATCCCCGCGCGGGAGGCGGACGAAATAATGGAAGAGGCCGCGCGGGAGCTCGAAGGCAAATTAAAGCGGGGCGGCAAATGGTTTGCGGATTACGTGAGAATCAGGATAAAGGCCTCAAAGGAGTTTGAAGTTTAGCCTGCCGCGGCGGCGGCGCCGCGCCTATCTCACCGCTCCGCGCCCCGCCATACCGCTCAAAGAGAGCGCAAAAAAAGCGAACCGCGCGGTCCGCTTTTGAATGGAATGCCTTTTACACATTTTTGCGCTTTGTGCCGCGCGCAGGCGACGATGCCGCCGGCCCTCCCTTTTTCTGTGAAAATTCGAGGCGCCCGCCGCCGCTTGCCAGATCGACCTTTATTTCCCCGCCGCCGTCCACGATGGAGCCGCGCAGAATCTCCTCGGCGATATTGTCCTCCAATTCGCGCTCTATCGCGCGTTTGAGTGGGCGCGCGCCGTACTTTTCGTCCCAGCCTTTGGAGATCAGGAAATCCTCCGCCTCCGCGGAAACCGCCATCGAGAGCCCCCGCTCGGCAAGCCGCGCGCGGAGCTTGTCGAGCTCGAGCGAAACTATCGCGCGCATATTGTCCTTGGTGAGGCTCCGGAAGAGCACTATGTCGTTTATGCGGTTGAGGAATTCGGGGCGGAAGGACTTTTTCATCTCCTCCATAACCCTCGATTTCAGGAGCTCGTAGTCTCCCTCGGCGCCGGCGCCCGCGGAAAAGCCCATAGACGGGTTTTTCTGCAAGATGTGCGCCCCGACGTTGCTCGTGAGGATTATGATCGTGTTGCGGAAGTCCACTGTGCGCCCGAGGCTGTCTGTCAGCCTGCCGTCCTCGAGAACTTGCAGCAGAAGCTGCGCGACGTCCGGATGCGCCTTTTCGATTTCGTCGAAGAGTATGACGCTGTACGGCCTCCTGCGGACCTGCTCGGTGAGCTGCCCGCCGTCCTCGTGGCCGACGTATCCTGGCGGCGAGCCTATGAGCCGCGATACCGAATACTTTTCCATGTACTCGGACATGTCTATCTGGATGAGGGCCTCCTGCTTGCCGAACATCTGCTCGGCGAGCATTTTTGCGAGATACGTCTTGCCGACGCCCGTGGGCCCGAGGAAGAGGAAAGAGCCTATCGGCCGCTTCGGGTCTTTGAGGGCGGCTCTCGAGCGGCGCAGGGCGCGGGCGATGACGGAGGTTGCCTCGTCCTGACCGACGACATGCTTGCGCAGGTACGCCTCGAGCCCCAAAAGCTTTTTGCTCTCTTCGGCCTCCATTCTCGAAAGCGGCACGCCCGTCCACGACGACACGACGGCGAAAATGTCGTCTTCTCCCACATCCACTACTTTGTCTTCGAGAGACTTTTTCCAAGCCTTCACGACGTCCTCCCTGCGCGCGGAGAGGGATTTTTCGGTGTCGCGCAACGCGGCGGCCTCCTCGAAGCGCTGGTCGCGTATGGCGTCTTCCTTGCTCTGGCGCACGGAGTTTATCCGCTCCGCCAGCTCGTTGACCTCGGCGGGGCGCTCCATCAGCCTTATGCGCGCGCGGCTGCCGGCCTCGTCGATCACGTCGATGGCCTTGTCCGGCAGGAAGCGGCTTGTTATGTAGCGTTCGGAAAGCTTTACGGCGCTTTCAAGGGCGGCGTCCGAATAGCGGCAGTGGTGGTGCTTTTCATAGTTTGGGCGCAGGCCGCGGAGGATTTTAACCGCGTCCTCCGAGCTCGGCTCGTCAACCTTGACGCTCTGGAACCTGCGGTCGAGCGCGGCGTCCTTTTCGATAAACTTGCGGTACTCCGCCACGGTGGTCGCGCCTATGCACTGGAGCGCGCCGCGCGAAAGGGCCGGCTTGAAAATGTTGGAGGCGTCCATCGCGCCCTCCGCCGCCCCCGCGCCGACGATGGTGTGGAGCTCGTCTATGAAGAGTATGACGTCCCCCGCCTTTTCGATTTCGTCCATGACCGCCTTTATGCGCTCTTCAAACTGGCCGCGGTACTTGGTGCCCGCCACCATCAGCGCGATGTCGAGCGATATGACGCGCTTGTTGGCCAGAAGCTCCGGAACTTCGCCCGAGGCTATTTCGCGCGCGAGCCCCTCGACGATGGCGGTCTTGCCGACGCCCGCCTCGCCCACGAGGACGGGGTTGTTTTTCGTCCTGCGGCAGAGGATTTGGACGACCCGCATTATTTCGTTGGCCCTGCCGACGACGGGGTCGAGCTTGTCGGCGCGCGCCAGCTCTGTGAGGTCGCGGCCGAAAGCTTTCAGCGCGCTCGCCTGGCGGCCCTCCGCCCTCTCCTGCGGCGCGCCCTGTTCTTGGGGCTGCTGCTCCGGGAAGTCGCCCACGAAATTCGGGTCGAGCTCCGCGAGAATCTGGTTGCGGCAGCCGTTTATGTCTATGCCGAGCTCGCGCAGCACTGTGGCGGCAACCCCCTCGCCCTCGCGCAAGAGGCCGAGGAGTATGTGCTCGGTGCCGATGTAGTTGTGGTGAAGCTGGGTAGCCTCGTAAGAGGCGAACGCGAGGACTTTCTTGACGCGCTGGGTCTGCTGGATGTCGGCCGCGTTTTCCGCGCCCGCGCCCTTGCCCACTATGCGCTCGATTTCCGCGCTCGCGTTTTCGAGGTTGACGCCCATTTTGCGCAGGACGTTCACCGCCACCCCCTGCCCGAGCTTGATTATCCCGAGCAGTATGTGTTCGGTGCCGATGTAGTTGTGCCTGAAATTTTGCGCCTCTTTGCGCGCCAACGCCAGCACTTGCTGGGCTCTGGGTGTGAATTGTTGCATTGCGTGTGTTTTCCTTCCTCCGCCGGCTTGCATGTATAATATTGCGGCGGATTTTTGCCTTTGAAAAGTATCGGAGTTTTTCGCCGCGGTTTAATGCAAATCGCCGTCTGCGGTCAAAGCTCGGGCAGATTTTTGGCGAACTCGTTGAGCATGGCGGCCCGGAGCTCGTCGCGCGTTCCGGAATCCGCGCCGGCTACCCCGAAGCGCGCCGACAGGCGGCGGGGCATAGAAGCCGCGGCCGCCTCGTCAACCGCCTTTATCACGCCGTCAGCCTTCGGGGAGGAGCTCATGTCCGCCATTAGCCTGATGTGCGATAGCGCGGACACCGCCTCCGCCGTGTCTATGAGCCTGCACGAGGCAAGCGTCGCCTTTGCGCGGGCGAATTTGTCCTCGAGCACGAGGGGGGTCTCCGCGGAGAGCTTCGCGCGCGCGTTTATCTCGAATTCCGCGACTTTCTTCACGAATTTCGATATTTTTTTGATTATGTCCGACTCCGAAAGCCCGAGCGTCTGCTGGTTGGAGATTTGGAAGAACGACCCGTAGGAGTCGCTGCCCTCTCCCGACGCTCCCCTAACGCAGATTCCGAGCTGTCCGAGCCCGCGCACAACCTTGTCCATCAGATCCGAGAGCGCGAGCGCCGGCAGGTGCATCATCACCGACGCGCGCAACCCCGTTCCCGCGTTGGTGGGGCACGCCGTGAGATACCCGAATGCCGGAGAGAAAGCGTACTTTACGGTTTTCTCGAAGCCGTCGTCCACGGAATTTGCCGCCCGCAGCGCGCCCGCCAAATTCAGCCCTCCCGCGAAAGCCTGTATGCGCAAGTGGTCCTCCTCGTTGACCATGACCGCGCACGACCTGTCCGCCGAAACGCAAAGCCCCCTCGCGCGGCAGTTTTCGGCGAGCTCGCGGCTGGCGAGCCTGTCCTCCACGAGCATTTCCCTTTCCGCCTCGGGAATTTCGCCCATTCTGAAAAACCTGCCGTCGCAAAGCCTGCGCACGCCAGAAAGCGCGCCCTCGCAAAAGTCGAGCACGTCGGAAAGCTCCTCGAACGAAAGCGAGTTGACGAACTTCCGCCCCGCGAGATTGCGCGCGAGCCTCACGCGGGTGCTAATGAAAATCGCGGAATTGGGGCGGCGCTTTTCGGGGGTTTCGTTCATTTGGAAAGCGAATTTATGCGGTCGCGCAATTTTGCGGCGTCCTCGTACCTCTCCTCGCGCACGGCCTCATCGAGCTTGGCGCGCAGGGCGTCGACGCTCTCGGCGTCGGATTCCGCGGCGGGCTCCCGCGCTTCCGGCGCGCCGGAGGGAACGCCGGCGGGAGCCTCCGGAGGCGGCTCCGAAACGCCCTGCTGAAGCGGCGAGGAAAAGAGCTTGCCCACCTGCTCTATCGCCTTGCCGAGCAGGTCGAGCGGGTTGAGCGACGAAGAATCGGCGTGCTTTTTGGGCGACTTGCCCACGTGCAGCGCCCCGAATTGCATCTGAGAAAAGAATTCCGGCAGCCTGTCGGCAAAGGCGTCGTAGCAGTCGGGGCAGCCGAAGCGCGAACCCTTTTCCACGTCGGAAAACGACGTGGAGCACGTCGGGCAGACGCCCGACTTCGACGCCTTCGACACGTCCCTTATCAGCTGCTCTTCAAGCTCCTTGATCTTGGGCAATATCTGCTCCGGCATGTTTATGGCGTCCATCGACGCCTTTTCCGCGCACTCCGAACAAAGGTGGATTTTGACTTTCTTGGAGTCGATTATCTTCGTTATGTGGACGGTGGCGGGCTTGCCGCATATGTCGCATTTGTATTCGTTTGCCATCTCGCGCCCCCTCGGGGCAAAATGATTGTTAGGCGAGCTTCAAGAGCTCGCTCGTCGGCGGAATGTCCTTTATGATCTGCGCCGGAAGCGGGCCGACCCCTATATATCGCAAATTGGGAAGATTCTTTAAGGGCGCGTCGGAAGACGCTATGTCGACTATGCTTTTGAGGCAGAATGCGACGTAGCGTTTGGCGTTTTCGGGCAAATCCGCAAAACTCCGCACGCCAGAGATGTCGCCGCCCCAGCCGGGGAGCTGCGCGTAGACGGGTTTAAGCGTCCGGCGCACGGCGTCGTCGCGCGGCACGCCCCTGTAAATCCGCCCGTCGGGGCCGCGGTAGGAGACGCACACGAGCAGCTCTCCGCCCTCCGCCCAGCCGTCGGAATAGGAGAGCGCGTCGAGCTTGTTTATGGCGATGTCGTCGTAGCCGCCGTATTTGAGCGCGTCGCCCTTCTCCACGGCGTCGAACCAGCCGACCATGCGCTGGCGGCCGGTGCTGGTGCCGAACTCGAGCTTCTTGAGCTTGGCCGCCAGCGGATGGGCGTCGTCCATTTGCGTGAGAAACACGTGGGTGCCCACTTTGGTGTCGTAGGCCTTGCAGCAGCCTATGGTGTGCACGGGCATCACGGGAATGCCCGCGCTCTGGAAGAATTCCGGAACCCCCGTGTGGGAGGCCGTCACGTTGGGGGCGAAACCGTGGCGCTTGTCGAGCCAATAGGACTGGCCGAATTCGCCGACTATGTAGCGGTTTTCGGCGAGGGCTTTGAGGCACGCCTTGCGGACGTCGCCGACGCATTTTGCGAGCTTCCTTCCCGCCGCCCAATAGCATTCGACAACCTTCTCAAAGTCGAGCTCAAACGGATTTGCGCCCATGTAGGCGCGGAAGTCGAATTCCGATTCGGGGAAAATGCCGTCCTTTATGGAATCGGCGTTGGCGCGGATTTCCGCGCGGGTGAGAGTTTCAAAGAACCCGTCCCAATCCGCCTCCGAAACGTCGCAGACATACCTTATGGTGTCGCACGCGCGGCGGAGCCTGGCGGAGAGCTTTTTGGCGAACCTTTCGCGGCCTCCGAGAAAGTCGGCGTACTGTATCTGGAACTGCCCCACTTCGTCCATATAGGACGGCGTAATCCCCCTGCCCGTGGAGCCGCGCGGCTCCTCGCAGAGCTTGTTGACGCGGTAGTTTTCCCACGCGAGATCGAGCAGGCGGTGGCCGAGGTCGCTTACCATCGTGCGCTCGTCTATAAGCAGGCGGTCGAAAATCCCGTATCCGCGCGCCTCGAGGGGCTCGCCCTCCCAGAGGAATTTGCGCGGGTCGGCGACCACGCCGCTGCCTATGGCGAGCGTCTGCACGTCGTTTTCTATCACTCCGGCCGGCAGGAGGTTGAGCTTTATTCCGCCCGCGGTGTGCCCGGAATTCGCGCCGCCGTTCACTTTCAGGACAATCGCGGCGACGTCCCTCCTGCCGCTCTCGGCCTTGAGCTCGTCTATGATTTCGTAGACGAGACGCCCCTTGCCCTCGTCGCCCATGCTTATGCCGACGTCCGCAATCAAATGACTTTTGAATTCCGTTATCATGATTTCAAAGTTTGCCTGTATGCCTTTACGATATTTTGGACAAAAGCGTTTAATTTGCACTTTCGGCCAATTTTTACAACACAAATCTTGTGCGGCGAAGGCAAAACGGCGGCGAATTTTTGTTTGACATATAAAATAAAACTCCAAATGTCAACTTAAACGGGCGGAGCATCCCGCGGGAAATTTTAGGGAGGCTATTATGCGCTTGTCTGAGGCGCTTTTTCTCGTAAAATACTAATATGATTTCAAGAATCCATTTTGCGGCGGGAGCGATCTTCGCCTGCCTTTTTGCGGCGGTTTCCGCACGGGCGGAAAACGTTTTCGAGATCGGCCGACCCGACGCCTCAGCTGCGGAATTTCGCGACTTCGGCGTGGACTTCAACGCCGCGAGATTCTACTTTGACGAGACGAAAATCGACCCATACGAGGCTCCAAAAAAATTTTTCGACGCCGGCGTGAGGTACGAAGTCGGGAAAAATTCCCCCGCCGACTTCCCGTTTGTCCTGCCCGTATCCGGCTGCGAATGGGCGGACGCCTCTTTCAAGCGCAGGCCGGAATCCGAACTCTACTACCCGTGGGACAACCGCTACCGCGGCGGGAAAACCTTCGGGCCCGCCTCGATATCCTTCAAGCTCGGAGCGGCTCCCCAAAAGCCCTTATACTTTAAAATGGGCTTTGTGGACAAGGCGCCCGCAAGCGCGGACATAAAAATAGAGGTGCTCGCAAACGGCGAACCCGTCGAAACCTTTTCCATACCGTACAAGCAGACCGCCGAAAACAAGTACCCTTGCTTTGAAAACATTTTGTTCAACCCAAAGACGTGGGGGATTCCGGCGGGAGTCTCGGTAAAAATTCCCGCCTCCGCGCTAAAAGCGGGGGAAAACGAAATATCCTTCCGCGCGATTCCCGACCCTAAAAAAAGCCCGAGCGCGCCCCAGTGGTTTGCGGTAGATTACATTTTCCTCTCCGGCGAACCGGAGCTCCCGAAAGTCGAAAATCCGCTCGGGCGCGAGGGGGAAAAGGCTCTCGCCGCCCTCGGGTGCGACAAAATCGCCTTCACCGCGCGCGGAAAATCCGGCGACATCCACTGGTACGGAAACTTCGGAAGGTTCGCGGGCTCCGAGAGCTTCGACGAAAAAATTGACGCCATGATGGACCGCCCCGCATACTCCGTCGGCGGCGGGAAACTCGCGCTGCTCGACGTGAAGACCGGCGAGATAGAAATCCTCGTGGACGATCCGGAGGGCGGCGTGCGCGATCCGGTTGTGAGCTGCGACGCAATAAAAATAATGTACTCCCACCGCAAGGACGGCGAACGCTACAAAATTTTTGAAATCGATTTGCCAAGCCGCAAAATCCGCCAAATGCCCTTTTGGGAGGAGGGCTACGACGACATCGAGCCCGCGTACATTCCGGGCGGAGACATCGTTTTCGTATCAAGCCGCTGCCGTAGAATGGTGCCGTGCTGGGGCGTGGACGTGGCGATTCTGCACAGGTATTACGCGGGCGAAAACATAGTCCGCCCGATTTCGGCGAATGTTGACCAGGACAACTCCCCGTGGCCGCTCGCCGACGGCAAGATAATATACATGAAGTGGGAGTACGTCCAGAAGAACCAGATGAACTTCCACGCGCTCTGGAAGAAGGACCCCAACGGCGCCAACGACATGGTATTCTTCGGCAACGACATTCCCAACCACCTGTACATCGACGCCAAGCAGATACCGGGTTCGCAAAACTCGTACACGCTCACCTTCTCCGACTGGCACGGCAACCGCGACCACCTCGGGCGCGTGGCGTTCCTTCGCAACCCGCGCAACCCGTCCGACGTCTCCGCATTCTCGATAGCCTCCGGAGAGAGCCTGGCTAACTTCTCCTACCCCTTCCCGCTCTCCGAAAACTACGCGCTCGTCTCGGACTTCGACTCCATTCTGATAATGGACGACAAGGGGCACATTTTCCAAAACATAAAGCTGCCGAAAGAATTTTCGGAGGAGCTGAAAAGAAAAAAGCTCGAAATCAAAAGCCCCGTGCCAGTGAAAAAATCGCGCGAGGGAAAGCCGGCCGCCGACGCGTGCGACTACGGCGCGGACGACGCGACCGTCGCCTTGATGGACGCCGCTATCGGCAGAAACATGGGTTCGGTAAAGAGCTCCGACATAAAAAAGCTGCTCGTCAGCGAAGTACTGCCGCTCGCGTGCCACTTGACGGGCGGAATGGAGCCGATAACCATGCTCGGGACTTTCAGCCTCGAACGCCCGCTCGGCACGGTGAAAGTCGAGGACGACGGCTCCGCGCATTTCAAAGTACCCGCGAACAGGGCGCTGTCCTTTACCGCGCTCGACGCCGACGGCAAGGCGATAAAAAAGATGCAGAGCTTCGTGAACTTCATGCCGGGAACCGTGACGTCGTGCATAGGCTGCCACGAGCGGCGCGACATGGCGCCCCCGCCCATCATGCACAAGCTCAAAGCCCTCCGCCGTCCGGCGGACGAAATAGCTCCGATTCCCGGGGCGGATTGCGGCGAGGTTCCGGACTTCGCGCGCGACATACAGCCGATTCTGACAAAGTACTGCGCCGGCTGCCACAATCCCTCAAAATTCGCCGCAAAAATCGACCTCACCCCCGGCATGGGCCCGATGTTCGCGCGCAGCTATTACGCGCTCTACATGGCGCGCCAGCTCTCCGACGGGCTCAACCGCAACGGCAATATGCAGCCCTACGCATTCGGGTCGGGGTCGAGCAAGCTTCTCAAAAAACTGGAGGGCGGGCACCATGCCAAACGCGCCACCGCCGAGGAGCTAAACCGCGTGAAAACGTGGCTCGACACCGGCGCAATCCACGCCGGCAGCATAGCCGCGGCGGAATCGGGAATGCTCGGCAGCTATTACCTCAACAGGTTCGCCGCACGGGACGCAAACTGGAGGGAAATCGCCGACATGAACGCGGTTTTCAAGGAAAACTGCGCCTCGTGCCACAAGGGTGAAAAGCGGCTGCCCGACCGCATCAGCCGCGATCGGAAGGAGCGGCGCAACTGGCACTTCGCCTTTTACGAAAAGCCGGATTCGCCGAGGGTGAGGCTCTCGTCGGAAGCGGCGTTCAACCTGACCTTCCCCGAGAACTCCGCCGTCCTCTGCGCTCCGCTCGACGCCAAGGCCGGGGGGCGCGCCGGAAAGGGCGGACATCCGGCCATATTCAAGTCGCGCGCGGATCCCCGATACCAAACGGTTTTGAAAGCCGTGCAAAAGGCGAAAAATTTCGTCGACTCCAAAAATCCGCGCTACGATTCTCCCAATTACAAGCCGCACGGGGCGTACCTTAGGGCAATGAAGAGGTACGGCATAATCGGCGGCGAAAGTTCAGAAAATTTCAGCGCCTTTGAATGCGACAAAAAATACTGGGACGCCGCAATCAACAGGCCCTTCAAGCTCCCCCAACTTTCAAGTGAAAATGAAAAGCCTTAACGCAATCGCAATTGCCGCGCTATTTTCGGCGCTCGCGCCGTGCGCCGCCGAAAAGACGCCCCCGTCCGTCTACGGAGACATTCCTGACTACGGGGAAAAATACCTCAGCCCCGACTTCGTAAGGCTCGGCAAGTCGGCGCTCGCCGTCACTTGCAGAACCGGCGACGAGCTGCTGCTGCTCGACCCCCAATCGAAGGAGGCCAAAGCGCGCATTCCCCTCGGAGGACACCCGTCGGGGCTCGCGTTCTCGCCGGACGAAAAATTCGCCTACGTCACCATAGCCGCCCCCGCGGGCGAGCTGCTCAAAATCTCGCTCGCGGACGCCAAGGTGACAGCGCGCGCCCCCGCCGGCCACATGCCGCGCGCCGCCGTATGCTCGGCGGACGGGAAGACCGTGTACGCCGCAAACCAGTTTGAAAACCTCGTCCGCGCCTTCGACGCCGAAACGCTCTCCGAAAAGGCGCGCGGAAAGGCGGTCCGCGACCCGTTTTCGCTCGCGCTCTCCAAAGACGGCAAAAAGCTCTATGCCGCAAACCAGCTGCCCGAAGCCAAGGGAGGGCTCTATGAGGAAAACATCGCCGCGGCGGTGTCGGTTCTGGACGCAAAGACGCTCAAGCCCCTCGCGAAAATCGACCTGCCCAACGGTTCGATAAACGCGCAGGAAATAAAAGTCTCTCCCGACGGCAGGTACGCCTACCTGACGCACGTTGTGGCGCGGTTCAACGTGCCGACCACGCAGGTGGAGCGCGGCTGGATAAACACCAACGCCGTGAGCCTCGTGGACACGGCTTCCGACAAGCTCTACGCGACGTTCCTGCTCGACGACATAGAGCTCGGCGCGGCAAACCCCTACGGGTTGGCGTTCACCCCCGACGGCTCCAAACTGCTCGTGGCGCACGCCGGCACGCACGAAGTCGGGATCATCGACCGCCCCGCCCTCGAAAGGAAGCTTGCTGAAAAGTTCGCCGCCAACCCCGACGGCAAAAAGGTTTTCGAGGACATCTGCAACGACCTCTCCTTCCTCTCCAACATACGCGAAAGGATCGCGATGCCCGGCTGCGGCCCGCGGCACATAGACGCCGACGGCGCGCGCGCCTTCGCGGGGCTCTACTACTCGGACGTTCTCGCGGAAATCGACCTCAAAGACGGCTCAGTGAAGAAAATTTCCATAGGCGGAAACGAAAAACTCAACGAGGCGCGCAAGGGGGACCTGTACTTCCACGACGCGAGCCTCTGCTTCCAAAAATGGCTCTCCTGCATAACTTGCCACACGGAAGTGCGCAGCGACGCGCTGAACTGGGATCTGCTCAACGACGGGATCGGCAACCCCAAGCAGTCGAAGTCGATGCTGTTCGCCCACTTTACCCCGCCGTCTATGATCACCGCCGTGCGCAAAAACGCCAACGTCGCTGTCCGAAAGGGGATACAATACATACAGTTCACGCGCCGCCCCGAGGCCGACTCGAAAGCCATAGACAAATATCTGTCGTCGCTGCGCCCCGTCGAAAGCCCCCACCTCAAAAACGGAGCCCTCTCGGAGGCCGCCGAGAGGGGAGCCGTCGTGTTTGAAGAGGCCAAGTGCTCCCGCTGCCATACGGGGGAATACTACACCGACATGAAGCGCCACGACGTCGGAACGGGGCTTGAAGAATACAAGGGATTCGCCTTCGACACCCCAACCCTCCGCGAAGTCTGGCGAACCGCGCCGTACCTGTACGACGGCAGGGCCCGCACGATTTTTGACATGCTCAAATTCCATAACAAAGGCGACAGGCACGGGGTGACGTCGCACCTCACCGACGACGACCTCCGCGACTTGGAGGCGTTTGTCAACTCCCTCTGACAAGCGCAACGCAGCCGGAGCATAAAAATGGAGCGCGGAGAAATCCCCCGCGCTCCCCGCAAAAAAAAAGGGAGGCCAAACGGCCTCCCGAAATTTTTAAGAACGGCGGATTAGAATCCGAAGATCACGGCCGTGCCGAACCAGAGGTTCTGCTGCTTGCCGCCGATGTTTTCCTCGGCGCCGTCGTTGTTGCACGCCCAGCGTATGCCCGCGGAAAGCGCCATATTGTCGGTCACCTGCACGACCGCGTCTGCGGAGACGCCGGCGTAGACATAGCCGCCGCGGTAGGTGAGCCCGTCCCTGTAATCGGCATAGCCGACATATGCGGCGAGGTTGATCGTGCCCCAGTTTTCGCCTATGAGCCACTTGGTGACGGGAGCTTCGTAGGAGAGGCCGCCCTCGACGGTCGTTCCGCTATAAGTGTAGTTGTAGTAGAACGCCGCGAACGGGGAGACGTTGAAGTCGCCGAGCAGATCGGTCGTGTCGTAGGATACGGCGACCATGATTTCGCTCTCGTTCTTGGAATCGTCATTGTAGGTGTATCCGAGGTACCCGACGTCGAAAGTTATGTTTTCGACGGTATAGGTGAGTCCCGCGTAGAAGTCGTTTTCGCCGAATCCGTTGTCGACCCCGTAGAAGCCCCAATACTCGGCGTAGGCGGCGAGCCCGTTGCCGAAATCGTATCCGAGATCCACCATCGGGTTGATCCCGTGGCCGGCCTGCGCCTTGCCGCGGAATATGTATTCGGATTCATAGGCTACCGTCGCCGAAGCGGAAAAGTTTTCCAAAGGCTTGGAGAGAAGTTCGGTGTCAATCAGGGTGTTGACCTCCTTCTCGGGGGCGGCGCACTGCGTCTTGGCGGCGCAGGGCGCGTTCGAGGCCGCGGGGGCGGCCGACGCCGCTTCCGCCGCGAAGAGCGCGGACGCGGAAGCGAATATTGCGGCAATAGATATTATCAGTCTGTTTTCCATCGTTTTAGTTTGAGTTTTGAGTTTAGGGTTAAAAGGATTCAAAAATCGCGATTTTCAAAAGTATGTCAAGCGCAACCGCGGGCCCGGCCGCAAAATGCGCGGCCCGCGGAAACGTCAGGCTATTCGTTCGAGAAGATTTGGAATCCGTTGTAGGCCTCCATACCGTGTTCGGAGATGTCCAGCCCCCTGAGCTCGTCGTGGCGGGAAACCCTGATTCCCACGGTATGCTTGAGGGCGAGGAATATGATCGAGCTTATTATTACGCTCGCCGCCCCAACCGCGGCTACGCCTATGAGCTGCGGAATGAGCGCGTGGTCGGGCGAGAATACGCCCACCGCAAGCGTCCCCCATACGCCGCAGACGAGGTGCACCGAGAGCGCGCCGACGGGGTCGTCAATCCTTATCCTGTCAAAGAAGTATACCGAGAACACTACTATCACGCCCGATATCGCGCCGATTATGCAGGCTGAGGCAATAGATACGCAATCCGCTCCGGCGGTGATGCCCACAAGCCCCGCAAGGCACCCGTTGAGAATCATCGAGAGGTCGGGCTTCTTTTGGGCGAACCATGATGTCAGCATAGCCGCAATGAGCCCGAACGCCGCCGAAAGCGCGGTAGTCGTGAAAACGTACGCCACCATAACCGGATCCGCCGAGAACACCGAAGCTCCGTTGAACCCGAACCACCCGAACCACAGCAGGAACACCCCGAGGGTGGCGAATCCGAGATTGCTGCCCGGAATAGCGTGCGGCTTCCCGTTGACGAACTTGCCGATTCTCGGTCCCAAGAGGAAAGCTCCGACCAAAGCCGCCCAGCCGCCGACCGAGTGCACGAAGGTCGAACCCGCCAGATCGTAGAAGCCGATATCCTTGAGCCATCCCCCGCCCCAGCCCCAGGAGCCGATCAGCGTGTATCCGAACATGGCGTAGAGCACGGCAAAAACTATGTAGGAACCGAACTTTATTCTCTCCGCGACCGCGCCGGAAACTATGGTGACGGAAGTCGCCGCAAACATCCCTTGAAAGATGAAGTCCGTCCAATAGGAATAGAGGCCGCCGTTGTAGGCGATTCCGCCCGCGGCTCCCTCGGGGCTCGAGACTCCGAACCCTCCGAAGCCCAAAAAGTGGCCGAATATCCAGCTGTCGCCGGGATACATCAGATTGAACCCTATGAACAGATAGGTTATCAACCCGATCGCCACCGTTATGAAGTTCTTCGCGAGTATGTTGACGCTGTTTTTTGCGCGGCAGAGCCCGGTTTCCACGAGAGCGAAGCCCGGATGCATCGCAAAGACGAGAATCGCCCCTAGAAGAATCCACAGATTGTTTATCGTAAACATTTCCGCACCGACGGCAGGCGCATTCGCCGCAACGGAAGCGGCGGCGGCAGTTGCCGCAGCGTTCGCGGCGGCCTCTTGCGCCGAAAGCGGCAAGGCGGCAAGCGGCGCTAAGGCCGCAAATAAGACTTTTCTATTCATGATATAAAAACTCCCTGTTTGGAAAAAAATTTCCCTTGCGTTTGAAAAAATCACCCTATCGCGTCCGGACCCGTCTCGCGGGTGCGGACGCGGATGCACTGTTCGAGGTCCAGCACGAAAATTTTTCCGTCGCCGATGTGGTCGGTGTGAGCCCCTTTGATTATGGAATCTACCGTCACGTCGACGAACTCGTCGTTTACCGCGATTTCGAGGCGCACCTTTTTGAGTAGGTTGACCTCTATTTCGTTTCCGCGATAATTTTCGCTGTACCCCCTCTGCCTTCCGCATCCGAGGGAATTCGTTGCCGAAATCCTGTAAATTTGGTTCTTGAAGAGTTCCCTCTTCACTTCACCCAATTGTTCAGGCTTTATGTATGCAATGATCAGTTTCATTGTTTGGATTGGTTGACGCGGAACTTATAAGCACATAGCGTGCCAATTTCGCAAAAAAATTTTATTTACCTTACAATTAACTTATTATGTAAAATAACCCCGCGTTCGCAAACGGCGGTTGACCGCGACAATTTTGTATTGCCCGCTGCGCGCCCTACAAAATTGTCGCGATTTCCCTTTTATAGTTGACCTCCCCGCGGGGCGCGCAAAATCTATCTCCGCAAGACGCGCCCCGCTCCGGCGCGCCGAAAAATGCGAAACAAATCCGCGCCGCGCGCGTTTATCAAAAGGAGGAGGATACGATTATGGGAATAAAGGCATCCGCCATACTTTGCGCAATTTCCGCCCTCGCCCTCGCAGCCAATGCGGGCGATATAAATTCCGATCTCATAGAGGCGATGAAAAACGCCGCGGACTCCAATAAAACGGTCTCGCGCGAAGAGTGGCTTGAAGGCGTCGAGACGCTCGCCGACTCGCTCATAAAATCGGAGGCCGTTCTATCCCCAAACGGAGAAAATGAAAAGCTCCGCTTTGACGGCATAAAAAACGCCCTGACTTCCGGCAACGAACATAAGTTCATAGAAGACAGGCTGCGCGAACTGCTTGAAAAAGAGAGCGTGGAACTCGTCAATCGGGACGGCTCGACGCCTTTCCCTCCGGATGCGGAGGGGCTTATTTTAAAAGGATCCATTGAAAACTCTTCGGCTATTATAGGAGGGGAGAAAACGGCGGCGTATTCTATGTCGCTCGAACTCGAAAAAAACGGACAGACCATATGGAAGGACGGCGTATTGCTGATTCCGTCGAGCCCGTATGTCGAGGAAAAGCCGGAAGCGCCGCAACGCATGGTAGTTTCCGGCGCCATAATGAAGACGCATTTGCGCCCGATGCGCCACCCCGGGGGATTCGGGCAAAGGCCGATTGTCATAATAAACCAGGACGGCGTAAGGGTCATTCCAACGGGAAGATACAGAATGCACCCGTATTCGCCTGGGCCGAGACCCATCGTAATAATACCGAAACCGGCGCCGCCGAAACCAAATCTTCCCCCAAAACCGCGGCCCCAGCCGCGCCCAATTCCTCCCCCGAGGTAAATAGCGATCCGGAAAAGACGGAGGGTAGCTCAAACCGAAAGGCGGCGGACAACCCCTCCGCCTTTTTTGTTTATTGCCATACGATGCAACGCCGGACGAATGGAAATGCGCGCAAACATGCGCCCGCAAAAAAAACGGCGCGCTCCCATAAAACCAAAATGGCCGATTTCGCACGCCTGCCGAGGCGCGCCCGCAATAATTTAGGCCTTGCAAAAGCCGCCACCGGCGGGAAATGCATTATCCCGCAACTTTTGCCGTTGATTCAAATTTTCTTCTTAATTTTTTTATTTCTTTTCTTCTTTTGTTGCATTATTTGAATTTGAGACTTTTTGTCGCGGTCTTCCGCGAAACCCTATATTTTGACGATTATTTTTCGCATGTTTTTTCTTTGTTATTATTAATAAATCCCATAGGATAAAAGTATATGTTATTGCGGCAAGGTAAGCCCATGCCCCGCATTTCTCTCTGACATTTACTTCTCCTCTTACGGCTCCGGCAACTTCATAACCATACGACATTAAAAGAATTTGAAGCCAGCACATAAAAAGCTGACGGAGGCTATAAGCGAATGGCTTGCGCCGATAATTCGAATATGGCAAGACGCGAAGAATAACGGTATAACGGAAGAATTCCACCGCGGGGCGAAACTAATCCGGAGGCGCGCCTAAGAATATAAAAACTTTGAAAACTGCCGCCTCAGGGCGCCAGTATAATGCGTAGTAAATCTATAAAAAACAAAATACTAAAAATTCCTATTCCCCAACTATTGGCGTCGATTCAAAACCCACTTCTTTGCTCCGGCTTAAACTCCCACCGGTTTAAACGGCGTAGGCGCGAAATATATTCTCTCCTCGATATATTCGGCGCTATCCGCGCAAACGCCGCGCGAAAGCCAACCTATCCGCTGCGGGACATCGGACGCCGCGGAAACAACGCAATTCCGCGCGCAACTGCGAGACGGGACGGCGCAACGCCTTCGTCTATAAATTTCGCGCGCCTTTTTCCGCCCTTACCGTTCGGCGAAAAATTGAAAAACGACGGATTTCCGAAAAAACCGATCCCGCAAGCCGCCATTGGAAACGGGCGGCGAAGCGCGGGAACGCTCCGCGGCTCAGGCGGCTATTGCCCGGATTTCTCTTCCGAAGCCGGTTCCTTTTTTTCCGCGCGCACGCGCGCAATCTCGCGCTTGCCCATTGAGCGCAATTCGGCGAGCCTCGCTTTCGCCCTCGCCCTCGGGGTCGTCTTGCCGAGCTCCCAACAGCTCACGGTAAGCATGCTTACGCCGGCAAGCTTCGCAAATTCCGCCTGAGAAAGGCCGAACTTGGCCCTGAGCTTTTTGACGGAAGCCGCGTTAAACCTAAACTTTTTCGACGGCTTTTCGGCGGAAACCTCCGCGGCCGCCTCTAAATTACCCGCTTTGGGTTTCTCGGAAGCGGAAACTTTGAGCTCGCGCGAAAGCGCCGCCACCGCCTTGCGCAATTCCGATATCTTGGATTGCAAGGGAGCGACCGCCGCCTTTACTTCCTTGCGGGCAAGCCTGCGAATTTCGTCAAACAAAACGTTTTTTATATCTGCCATTTTCTATAAAAAATTATGCGGAAATTTATATCGCGCAAAAAACGCAATTCAAGAATTTTTTTAGATATTTTGCGCGCAACTGCCTAATTTTATGTTTCTTTCAAATCGTAAGATAATATTTTCCAATTCCACGCAAAAAGTCATACTACGGAAATTATGTCGTCCCAGGAAGTGGTATAGGCTCTGCTGAGCATGTCCCTGCGCGCATTCCACTTTTTGTCCACACCCTCCGCCAGAGGGAAGAGAGTGCCCCTGCCGAACTTCCTGTTGACCTCGTCCACGGAGGAATAGAGCCTGCTGCGCTCGGGCGACGGCCCGAAAAGCTCCCCCTGCGCCGCGCCGCTCTCGAGCCCCCAAAGGGTCACGCCGCTCTTTTTGTACCGCCTTCCCTCGATGAAAATTTCGCGGAGCTTGGGAAATACCGCCTTTATCATTTCCGACGTGTCGTCAGTAGGTCGCGAAAAAGCCACGCTCGCCGAAACCGCGCCCCCCGGAAGCCTGCGCGGAGAACGCTCGGGATAATACACGAAATACGCCCCCGCCCCGCCCGCCCGCTGCCCCTGCGCGCGCAACTTCTCCGCCGCCCTGCCGAGATAGTGGGCCACGGATTGCGCGAGAGACTCGAAATCCCCGACAGGCTCTCCGAAACATCTCGAGCACGCTATGCTCTGCGAAAGCTCTCCCGCGCAGCGCGAATCGCCCAAACAAGGCTTTCCCGAGAGCTCCAGAGCCGTGCGCTCGAGGGTCACGCCGTATTTCTTGCGGAGCCTTGCGCCGGGGCATTCTGCGAGGTCGCGGGCGGTCAGTATCCTGTCGCGCTCGAGCTTCGGGGCAAGCCGCCTTCCAACGCCCCAAACTTCCGAAACGGGAATTTTCCCGAGGATTTCGCGCGCGTCCTCCGGCATTATAAAAACGCCGCCCTCCGTTTTTTTCGCAATATGGTTGGCGATCTTTGCGAGAGTTTTGGTAGGAGCAAACCCTATGCCGCACGGTATGCCGATTCGCCTGAGAACCGCGGCGCGCGCCCTCTTGCCGAAATCGAGAAAATCCATGCCCCCTGGCGGAAATACGAACGCCTCGTCTATGGAATACTGCTCTATGTCGCCGAACAAATCTCCGAGGGTTTCCATGAGCCTGCGCGACATGTCGGCGTATAGCTCGAAATTTCCCGACCTGAACTCTATGCCGAGGCTGCGCGCGCGCGGGCGCAGCTGAAAATACGGCGCGCCCATCGGTATTCCGAGCGCTTTGAGCTCGTTCGAACGCGAAACCACGCAGCCGTCGTTGCTTGACAGCACCGCCACGGGGCGGCCTTCGAGCGAGCGGTCGAAAACCCTCTCGCACGACACGAAAAAATTGTTGCCGTCAACCAAGCCCGTCATCTTCGGGAAAACCTGCGAACCATGGCGGTGACGACGCCGAAGAGGTCGATGCCGCCTTCGCCGGAAAACGAAAAGCTTTCGCTGCGCGCGCCATCGGATTCGAGCCTCGCGCCCCCCGCGGCCCGCCTGAAACGCCGCGCGACAAACTCCCCGTCGACAAAAGCCACCACTATGTCGCCGTCCTTAGGGGAAAGGCTGCGGTCGATTACGAGCAAATCGCCGTCGCAAATCCCCGCCCCCTCCATGGAATCGCCCGACATGCGCGCGAAAAACGTGAACGGCGGATTGCGCACGAGCAGCGAGTTCAGGTCGAGCGGCCCGCGGGCGCAGCGGTTAACGGCGGCGGAAAAGCCGTTCAGCCGCGGGGCGAATCCGGTTTTTTCTTCCATGGATTCCGTATCGCATTTTTATAAAGAAAGGTCAAGATTCCGCGGCGTTTTTTAGATGTTGACCTGCAAGTCGGCGCGGGTAAGATAGGAACGCATATAATATGGAATTTGTCATAATCGCCGCGCTAATACTCTCAAACGGAATACTTGCGATGTCTGAAATCGCCCTCGTGTCGCTCAGGAAATCCAACCTCGCCTCCGACGCGAAAAGCGGCAGCAAGTCGGCAAAGGAGGCGCTCGCCCTCGCCGAAAGCCCCGACAGGTTTTTTTCGACCGTACAAATCGGCATAACGCTGATCGGGATTCTGACGGGCATTTACTCGGGCGAGGCAATCGCGGGCAAATTCGGGGAATGTCTCGCCTCGGCGGGAGTTCCGCAAAAGTGGGCTACTCTCGGGGCGCAGGGGACAGTTGTGCTGGCCGCCACATATCTTACGCTGATATTCGGGGAGCTCGTGCCAAAGAGGATCGGGCTTGCGGCTCCCGAAAGGGTCGCAAAGCTCGTCGCCGCCCCCATGACGCTGCTTTCAAAGGCGACGGCGCCGTTCGTGTGGATTCTCAGCAAGTCTAGCACCGCCGTTTTGAAGCTCATGGGCATAAGCCAAGTCAAAAGCAGGGTGACGGAGCGCGAAATAAAATCCCTTGTTGAAGAGGCTGAAGCGGGCGGCGAAGTCCAGCCCGTGGAGCGCAACATCGTCGAAAGGGTCTTTTCGCTCGGCGACAGGTATGTCGAATCCATAATGACGCCGCGCAACGACATAGTGGAAATAGACGCATCGCTTTCAAACGCGCAAATAGAAGAGACCATAAGAAAACGCCCCCATACGGTATATCCCGTGACGGACGGATCTCTCGACGAAATCCTCGGAACCGTCTCGCTCGAAGACCTCTTCGGGAGGCTCTGCGAGCCCGGGTTTTCCATACGCTCGGCGCTAAAACCCGTGCACTACTTCAAAGACGACACAAAAGTCTACAACGCGCTCGAACAGATGCGCGAGCTGCGCTTGAAAAACGCGATAATATCCAACGAATTCGGAGTGACGCTCGGCATCGTCACGCTAAACGACATTATCGACGCGGTTCTCGGGGACATGCCCGAAGCCAATGAAGAAGACGACATAGTCCGCAGGGCGGACGGCACATTTCTCGTAAACGGGCAGTGCCCTTTCCACGATTTCCTCATATTTTTTGAAATCGACGACCAGACGCAGACCTGCAACACGGTAGGCGGCCTGATACTCGCGCTGTTAAAGCGCATACCGAAAGCGGGCGAAAGGGTCGAATGGAACGGCTTCGAGCTCGAAGTGGTGGACATGGACGGCGCGCGCATAGACAAAATAATAGCCAAGAGGCTGCCTGTCGATTTCGAGGCGTAGGCGCCGCTTTGCCGCGCGTCCAGCCGCGCGTTCGAATAAGAGCCAGGCGGCGGGGATGAGCGTTGCGGAGCAGGCGATAGCCGATTCGCGCAGGATACTCGAGGCCGGTTTGCTGGACATATTTTTTCCGGACGCGAGCGGCAATGTTTTGGCCGCTTCAAACGCGGATTTTTACAATGCGTTTTTGAATCTTGTCGGAGGCGGGGAGGCGTACCGAAACAGGGACGGCTCCGTCAGGCAAAATCTGTCGCCGCGCATAAGGGCGGCGGTACTGGCGGCAATGCTTAATCCCGAAAGGCGCGAAACGGTCGAAAGGCTGCTGGACAATCCGGAGGGCTACAACGCGCTGATCAACGGGCTCATGCAATCCGCGGCGAATCTCGCGGAGCTTGCAAACAAGCCCGAATACGACCTTTCCGGCGAGCTTTCGCAGGCGGTGGAGCTCTTTGTGGAAACGCGCGACAAAGGGCAGACGGTAGACGAGTTTGCCGCGCAAACCGACATGTTCAGGGACGCGCCGTCCGCCGAAACGATGTTTCTGATGAGGCTCTTTGAGGAGAACGCGAAAAGCTCCGGCGGCATTTCGGGAGTACTGAGGGAATACGCGGCGGAATGCAAGAAGATAGACACGACGACGCAGTCGCTATTCGGGGAGGAAAATCCGACGAAGCTCGAAAAGCTTGAAGAGGCTTACAGGCATTATGCGGCAGACCTTTCCAACGAGGCGGGAAATGGAAATCTCCGCTGGCGGGACACCGGGGAGCCCGCGGCGGAGGAAATATCGGAAGCGCAAAAGCAGTACGAGGAGGTTAAATCCAAGTATATGGGGACGCCGCTATGGATGAAAGCTCCGAACGGCAAGCGCACAAATTTGACGGAGGAGCAATGGGTGCGGGTCAGAACCCCCAATTTCAAAAGGTGGTTTGGGGACTGGGAAAAAGAGGCTTGGGCAAAGGCCGCCATGGATTTCCTTGAAAAGACCGCGCCCGTAAGGGAATTGTCGGGCGGGGAATTTCAGAAAGACGGCGTAAAGCTTACAGAAAAAGTACCCGCGTATTTCAAGTCTATCGGAAATGTCGCCCACAATGACGAATTGGGAGATGTCGTATTGGATTTAAAGGGCGTTGAGGATAGCATTGCGCATGGGATTGGACGGCTGAAGTCCGCCGCATTTATGGCTGTTCCCGATGTAATTGAAAAAGGATTCATATTCAATAGGGAAGAAAACTGGAAAGAGCGCGGTTGGAATACGGCCGTAATTGTCGCCCCGATAAAATTGGGCGAAGACGATTATGTTTGCGAAGTTGTAGTCAAAAAAGTTCGCGGACAGCAGAGGTTCTATTTGCACGAAGTTGAAATAAAAAAGACACTTGATGGCGTGTTCAAGTCCGTAGCGAATAACGGCAACGCTTCCCAAGTGTCTAAATTAATACTCGGCAAACATCTCGCGGAAGTCAAGGGAAATGTTTCCAAAGTCGTGGACGAGAACGGAGAGCCGGTGGCGGTTTATCACGGAACGCCTAAGTTTGATAGATTTAGTATTTTCAAGAAGGGATCCGGCGGATATTTGGGGCCCGCAATCTATTTTACAAACCTAAAGACTTATGCGCAAAAATATGAAAATAAATGGGGAGACGGAGGGAATTTATATGATGTATTCATATCTCTGAAACGTCCGCTTAGATGAACAACCAAGAAAAGTAAAACAAGCGATTATTAGTTATTACAAATCCAGACCGGACGATTATATCGCGCCGGATAATGAAGATTCGCCATTAGGAAGCATGACCGGAGCGCAGTTTTTACGCGATGTTATTTTTCAAATGCGAAGGGAGGGAAAAGAAAATCCTTATCAATCGGCTTCTGACGAATTACTTAAGCACGGCATACGCGGAATAACCTACGACGGGGGGCAGGACGGCAGGTGCTTCGTATCTTTTGAGGGAGGGGCGACAGTCAAACTTCAAGATCCGTTCACTTTTGACGGCGAAGGAAATCTTATCCCGCTTAGCGAAAGGTTTGACGAAGCTAATCCGGATATGCGCTGGAAGATAGACGACGATGAGGCTCTTGAAAGGATAAAAAGCCTGTCTTCCGCCGACATTGAGGGGATAATGGACGAAGCCGAGCGGGTTGTGTCCGACAATTTAAAAGAGTCCAAAGGGCGAAGCGCGGCAAGGCTGGAAGCCGACCGCGAAAAATACATACGCGACAATATGTCGAAATGGGTGGAAGGCGGGGTCGAAGACTTCCGCTATTACCGCAATCCGGAGGCCTACGAAATATTCGAAAGCGGCGGGGAATACGAAATCGAAGACGACGACGGCAATGAGCTCGACTTTTTCACAGAGCTCGAAGACGCGAAAAGATACGCGCTCGAACGCCGGTGGGAAGACCATGTCTACGACGAGCTCGACTACAAGGAGGATTTGTACGAGGACAACCCGCAGAACGCGATGCGCAAACAGTTCGAATACGCGTTGCGCAAAATAGGGATAAAAATTACAAACAGCACGGGCGGGACTTTCTACGGGAGCGAATACGTCTATTTGGAGCTGCCGAACGGGGAGGAAAAGAAAATCCGCTTTGCCGACCATCCGCAGGTTTACTCCGCGGACATGTCTGTGGAGGAGGATTGGCGGGCGGCGTTTAAGTTCTTTGTGGAAAGGGTGCAAAGGGAAGACTGGACGGAGGAAAACTATCCCGACAACATACGCTGGAAGATAGACGATCCGTCGCCGGAACGCGTGGAAAAGCTGAGAGCCGCAAGACCCGTGGAAATCGGTGAAAACGACTACAAGGGGCTTTATGAATTGAACGCGAAGTCGGCGCGCGAATATGTCCTGAAGAAATTGCGCGGCAGAAAATATGTCAACGCCGACACTGGAGATGAAGTCGAAATCGGCCAAGCCGGAGCAAGAAAGATTACTTCCCACGGTAGTCGCAATAAGGACTATTTGCGTTCATTTGCGGCGATTCCGCAAATGATAGAGAATGCGGTATATCTCGGGGAAGAGCCGAATGAAAAAGGCAACGGCAAATATGACAAATACCGCTACTACGCCTGCGGCTTAAAAATTGGCGGCAGAGATTATACGGCGCGCCTTACAATCGGAGAACGCAACGGCAAATGGTACTACGACCAAGCCTTGACGGAAATGGAAAAGGGAGACCTTATCGAACAGGTGCCCACGCAGATAAGCGTGCTCTCCGCCCGAGGATCTCCCAATGGTTTTATAGACAACAGATTAATTTCGCTTCTGCAAGAAAATAATTCGGAAAATTCCACGCGCCTGAAATTCCTGCTCCGGCAGGATCGGCGAGAAAATCCGGTAATATGGGCGAGCATAGTGCTTGCGAAGCAGATACTGCTCGGCAGGGCGATAACGAACGCAAGGCTGGACAGGGTGCTGCCGCCCGAAAGGTTCGACGGCACAAAGCGCGAATACGCCGTAAACCGCGCGCGGGAAATCGCCGAACGGTACAGGGCCGACAAGGAGAAGTTCGGGAACGATTTGAATCTCGGCGTCCAGCGGGCGGAAAACGATTTGTATTGGACGCGCGACGTTGTGGAGGAAATGTACGCGTCTTTCCGCCGCGACGGGGAGGAATACGGGATAGCCAGGCAAAGGCTTATGGAATGGCTCAAAGAGCAGCGGCGGCGCGATTTGGAGACCGTAAAAGGGCTATCGTCGGAAGAGCTCGGCATAGACGTGCCCGCCGCCATAGAGGACGCGCTTGAAAAAGAGCCGGAACGCAGGAAGCCCGGGGAAAATGCCGCGGAAGAATCCGGCGAGGAAACGTTTGAAGCCTCCGGAGAGGGGATAGACGCGGAAATTGAAAACGCGAGGGAAAAGCCCGCGCCTTCCGCGATACGCGACATAATAGGGAAAATCCGCATGCGGGTGACAAAGGCGGCAAAGGCGCGCGGCATGGACGAAGCCGCGCGGCGCAGGGCGTACAGAAACACGCTTGCCGAAGTTCTCCGCGAATCCGCAAAACGCCTTACATACGGCAGGGAACGCGAGGCGATAATGAAAAAAATCTCGGATTTGTCCGCAAAGGGATATTCCGTAATAAAAATCAAAGACGGAGAGCGCGCCGGGCAAAAGATAGACAATTACACTTTGCGCGCCGAACATATAGCGTTGCGGATATTCAACCGCGGAGTGAGGGACACAAAGAGGGAGCTTTCCGAAAAGTTTGAAAAAATCGTTTCGCGCAGGGGCAAAAAGCCGTCAAGGATGGAACGCGACGACAAGCGCGCTCTTGCGGGAGCCGTCCAAATGCGCGTTTACAACATAAAGCGTTATTCCGAAATGGACGCTGCGGAACTTGAAGCCGAATATTCCGCAACAGTGGACAGGCTCGAAAACGTCGAGAAAAATTTTACCGATCGGATTCGACATTATGGCGCCTTTGCAAAAGCGATAAGCAAAGAAATCCGAAAGCGTGCTGCGATAGTTCAATACGGACTCCCGCCCTTCCCCGCTTCCGATATAATCCAATATCGCCCGTTGTGCGGACAAAGCGAACGACGGAAACGGGAACAGAAATCGTCAAACCCGAAAATGAGATGCATAACATGCGAAAGCGACAAAACTCTGGCGCGCTTGATTTCAATAAAGCTCGATTTTGGTTTATACGCATCCGCGCCGGATTCATATTGCCATGCAAGTCTTGCGGCTTAGGCAAGATAATTCTTTCTCCGACATAATGCCCAAAACCAAAAAAGCGGCATTCATCGGCAAAAAAGCCGCTACCCCGCGCCTGGGGAAGCGGCTTAAAGAAAATCGAGGCGAGAGGATTCCCCCCATCGCATCGGATTTCGCGCTTGCCGCCGCCTTTCCGCAAGATTGCCCGCGCGAACGGCGTTTGGCGGAGCGCGGAACGCCCTCAGAAGCGCGCCTCGAGGTCGTCGAGAATCCTGTCGAGTTCATCCTTTGCGCGCTTCTTGGCCTCGGCGAGCCCCGCGAGGTCCTCCGCCTTTTCGTGCGCGAAAGCGTAGAACTTTATCTTGGGCTCCGTGCCGCTTCCGCGGACGGCGAAGCTGTACCCGTTTTCGAGCGTATAAAAATAGAATTTTTCGCTCGGGATGCGGATTCCGTCGGCGTCGAAAATTTCGTCTTTGGCAAAGTTAACGGCTTTGGCGACCCTCACGCCGCCGACGCTCTCGAGCGGGCACTCGCCGAGTTTCGCGAGAAAATCCTGAATCTGCTTTGCGCCCGCCGCGCCCTCGCGGTACACGCTGCGGAGGCTTTCGAGATAGTAGCCGCATTTGAGGTATATGGAGTCGAGGTATTCGTCCACCGTCATGCCTTTGGATTTCAGATAGCCGAGCATTTCGCAGAACATTATGACGGCGGAGTTGGCGTCCTTGTCGCGCACGAGGTCCGTGCCGAGATAACCGTAGCTCTCCTCGCCGCCGAATACGAAGAACGTCGAATGCTCCTGCGAAAGCTTGGCGCGCTCGAGATATGAATATTCGTCGGCGGACTTCCCGATGGCGTCTTCAAGCCGCCTGCGGTAGAGCTCGAGCCTGCCGCCTATCCACTTGAAGCCCGTGAGGGTGTTGACGCACTTGACGCCGTACGACTGCGCTATTTTGTCCTGCAATGGGGTGGTGACGAACGTCTTTATGATGGCGCACTTGGTGGGGTCCGAAATTATCCCCTTTTCAATCATGCGCGATATGCGGTAGTCGGCCAAAAGCGAGCCTATCATGTTGCCAGTCAGCAGGCGGATTTCGCCGGAGCGCGCGCGGATCGCCACCCCCATGCGGTCGGCGTCGGGGTCGGTTGCCATGAGACATTCGGCGCCGGTCTCGCGCATTTTCCGTATGCCCATCGAAAGCGTTTCGGCATACTCGGGATTCGGCTGCCTGACCGTCGGGAAGCGCGAATCCGCCTTCATCTGGGGCTCGACAAAATGCGGTTCGAGCCCGAAGTGGCGCATGACCCTCGGGCACATCGCCGCCCCCGTCCCGTGCACGGACGTATAGACGACTTTCGGCTTGTTTGCCGCCAAAACCTCCGGATCTATCACGCAGTTTTCTATGGACCTTACATAGTCCTCCTCCGCCTCCGCGGGAACCGTTTTAACGCCCGACAAGTCGATTTCGAGAAACTTGCCGACGTCGCTCCACGCCACTTTTTCGACCTCGCCGACTATGCCCTCCGCGTGGGGGCTTATAGCCTGCGCGCCGTCGGAGAAATAGACCTTATAGCCGTTGTCGTGGGGCGGATTGTGGGACGCCGTTATGACAATCCCCGCCGTGGTTTTCAGGCGGCGGACGGTGAAAGACAGCTGGGGTGTGGAGCGGGGAGAATCGAATATGTACGCCTCGCCGCCCATGCGCGCCCAAACGGAGGCCGCGAGCTCCCCAAACCTCTTTGAGAAGTGGCGGACATCGTAGGCAACGGCGAGCTTCGGAACTCCGCCGGCGGCGCCGAGGTGCGACTTGCAATAGTTGAAAAGCCCCATCGTGGCGCGGACGACGTTGAAGTCGTTCATATTGTTCGCCCCGACTGCGGCGTGCTCGGGCGTGCCCTGCTCCGACTGCCTTCCCAGCTCCGCCATAGCGGGGGATTTTCCTATCGTGCGCCCCCTCATTCCGCCGGTGCCGAAAGCCAGGAATCTGAAAAACCTGTCGTCTATCTCCTCGTACCTTCCCTCCTCAAAGAGCTCCACGAGGGCGTCAACCGCCCACTCGGGCAGGAAATTTTCGGCCAGCCACGCGGAAATGTTGGCGGCGGAGCTCTCCATTATTTTGCCGGAAGCCTCCGACATGAGCTTTTTGAGATGGCTTATTTTGTCTGACATAAATTTTCCTTCGCTTATTTGTTAAAAAGGCGGCCGATGCAAAACCGGCCGCCGGACACAATCCGCTCCGGCGCCATGCCGGCCCCGGCGCGCGGGTCAATACGGGAGCGGATGGGACTTGCAGAGCCCGACCGCGATTTCCCTCGCCTTTGCGATGCGCGCCTCGTCATCGGGGGCTCCCAAAACCAGATCTATGGCTTCGGCGATCTTCTCCATGTCGGCTTCGTCCATGCCGCGGCTCGTCACGGCGGGGGTTCCGAGGCGTATGCCGCTTGCCTTGAAAGGCGAGCGCGTCTCTCCGGGAACCGTATTCTTGTTGGTCGTAATATTTGCCTTGTCGAGGGCGTTCTGGGCGTCCTTTCCGGTGAGATCCGGATGGCTCTTGCGCAGGTCGATAAGCATCAAATGGTTGTCCGTGCCGCCCGAGACTAACCCGTAGCCGCGCTTTTTGAGCGCTTCCGCGAGAGCCGCCGCATTCCTGACGATCTGCGCCTGGTACTCTTTGAAAGAGTCTTTAAGCGCCTCGCCAAAACATACGGCCTTGCCCGCTATGACGTGCATGAGCGGCCCGCCCTGCACTCCCGGGAATATCGCCGAATCCACGGCCTTGGCGAGCGCCTCGTCGTTCGTCATGATGAGCCCCCCGCGCGGGCCGCGCAGGGTCTTGTGGGTGGTTGTGGTGACGAAGTCGCAGTGCGGCACGGGAGACGGGTGCAGGCCCGCGGCGACGAGCCCCGCTATGTGGGCGATGTCGGCCATCAGCAACGCGCCGCTCTTCTTGGCGATTTTGCCCATTCTCTCAAAGTCGATTTTGCGCGGATATGCGGAAGCCCCGACCGTTATGAGCTTGGGACTCTCGGCGAGGGCGGCCTCTTCGAGCTTGTCGTAGTCGATGAAGCCGGTTTCGACGTCCACGCCGTAGTTTACGACGTTGAAAAGCATTCCGGAAAGGTTCTTGGGATGGCCGTGCGTGAGGTGCCCGCCGTGCTCGAGGCTCATCGTGAGAATCTTGTCGCCGGGCTTGAGGACGGCGGCGTAGACGGCGGTGTTGGCCTGAGAGCCCGAATGCGGCTGTACGTTGGCGAACTTTACGCCGAAAAGCTCCTTGGCGCGCTCTATCGCGAGCCGCTCCACGACGTCCACAAACTCGCAGCCGCCGTAATACCTCTTGCCCGGATAGCCCTCGGCGTACTTGTTGGTGAGCGTGGAGCCCATCGCTTCCATGACCGCCGGAATCACGAAATTTTCCGACGCTATGAGTTCGATATGAGTTTGCTGACGTTCGGTTTCGTCGCGTATGGCGTCGAATACCGCCCTGTCGATTTCCTTTAAGGAGCCTGCTTGAATCGCCTTGTTCATAATAAAAAGTCCTATTTCGTACCGGAGCCGGTTTTTTGTCAACATAAAGAATTCCCGCGGCCCCGCCGCCCGCGGGCCGGAACAAAAAGCCTACGAATTTTCAAAATCCATAAGCTTGCACACCCTGCGCTCGTGCCTTCCGCCCTCAAATTCCGTCGAGGCGAAAATGCGCGCAATGGATTCCGCGAGCGTCGGCGTGAGGTATTTCGAGCCCATGCACAAGACGTTCGCATTGTTGTGCAGGCGCGAGAACTTCGCCGCATCCTCAGAGAGGCACAGGGCGGCGCGGATTCCGCGGATTTTGTTGGCGGCTATCGACATCCCTATGCCCGAAGTGCATATCAGAACCCCCAAGTCCGCCTTTCCGGAGTTTACGTCGCCGCATACGAGCTTGGCGAAATCCGGATAATCGACGCTCGCGGAATCCGCGGGCCCCCTGTCCGCAACCTCATAACCCGCCGCGGAAAGCGACTTGGCGAGCGCGCATTTGAGCGCGAACCCCCCGTGATCGGAGCCTATGCTAAGAGTTTTTTTTGAGCTCATGTTCGAGATATTTTACGATGTGCGGAATCGCCTCGGCTATTTCGTCGCGCACTTCTATGTATTCGGAAAGCGGGCCGCCGTAGGGATCGGGGACGTCGGGATGCTGGCAGTCGGGAATCATCTGGCGCACGGTGAACATGCGCTCCGGCGGATTCCTGTAAAAATTCCTGACTTCGTCTATGTGCGAACGGCTCATCGCGAACAGCGCGTAGCATTCGTCGAGCATCTTCTGGGTGAGCGACTCCGCCCTGTACGAGCTTATGTCTATGCCGACCCGCACGAGGGCGGACACGGAATTCGCGCTCGGCGGCATTCCGTCCACCGCGGAAGTCCCGGCGGAGATTATTTCAAGCCCGCGTATGGGGGACGTCTTGGGGCGCGCCTCTATCGCGTGTTTCAGGAGCGCCTCGCCGATAGGGGAGCGGCATATATTGCCCGTGCAGAGGAATATTACTTTGTTTTTCACTTATGAGCCGGTGTCTTGGTTTTCAGAATATTGGAACAATTCTCAAAAAAACCGCCGCGCTGTCGAGCATTTTTAAAAACCGCCGACGCCGGAGCGTCCGAAAGCCGAAAAAGCTTGGAAATCGCGCCGCAGGAATTTATGTATTTTTAAAACTCCGGCTATGGACAAGACTTTTTTGAGGAAAGCGTTACTTCTATCGGCGGCAGCCCTATCCGCCGCGCTCGCGCCGCTTCGGGCGGCGGCGCAGGACGCCCCGTTCGACGCAAAGACGGCGGCGGAGCTCATATCGCAAAACCCCGACTTTAAAAAGTGCGCCGCCGGCTTCGCGCGGCGCGCCGATTCGCTATACGCTGACTCGAAATTCCCCGAGGCCTCCGCCGCGCTGTTCGCCTCCGAGTTTTTCGGATTTTTCGGAGAATTCGCGCCCGGCGCCCCCGCGGAGCTGTCGGAATTCATGCTCGCCGACCCCGGGCTGCTCTCCGATTTCTTCTCCGCCCTCTCGCCCAGGGACGACAGGCCGAAAGTCGCAAAAGCGATCGTCGACATCTGGAATTCGGACGCGGAGGGCTTTAAAAAGTTTCCGAGGCTCGCGCTCGCGATAGCCGTGGTGTTCGACACCCCTCCGCCGAAGAGCTGGCCGCACGCCCAAGTCTCCGAAAAATACCTGCCGCGCAAATTTCCCGAACCCGCCGCCGCGTTCGCCGAATGGAGGGCCGCGCGCGAAAGGGGACGGCTGCTGTTCAGGTTCGAGACAATGTCGCTCGACGAGCTCAAATACCTCGTCGCCTCCGCCGCTTCTCCGGAAGACCGCGAGTGGGCGCAAAAGTCGATATCCATAAACGCCTCCAACATAGCGCGGCTCTACGCTTCCGTGCCCTACGACCGCGGGAGGCTCGCCGCCAAGCGCTTCGACTGGGAGGGCGCCGACTACCGCCTGAAAACCATACGCGAGACCGGCGGAATCTGTACCGACCAGGCGTACTTCGCGGCGGAAGCCGCCAAGGCGCGCGGTGTTCCGGCGTTCATATTCACAGGCGCGGGCTCCGACGGATTCCACGCGTGGACTGCGGCTATGAAAAAGCCCGGCAACTGGGAGTTCGGCATAGGCAGATACGAGGGCGCGCGCTTTGTCACCGGCAGGACGATAGACCCCCAAACTTGGGAGACCGCCTCCGACCACGACCTCGAAAGCCTGCGCGAGGGCTTCCGCAACGGCGGAAAATACCGCGAAAACGAGCTCCACACGATTTTCGCCGAAAGGCTTTTCAGAGCGGGCGACTACGCCGGCGCGGAAAAGTCCGCGCGCAGGGCGATTTCCGCCGACAAGCGCAACGCGAAGAGCTGGCGGCTGCTCATCGACTCCGCGCGCAGGCGGGGCGACGCAAAATCGGCGCGCGCGGCGCTCGACGCGGCGGTCAAGGCGTTTTTCAAATACCCCGACATCGACGCCGAATTCCGCCGCGAGCTCATAGCCGACCTCAAGGCATCGTCGGAGGACGCCGCCGCCCGCAAGCTTTCCACCTCCATAATAATAAAGACAAAATCCGAGCGCCCCGACATCGCAATGTCCTTTGCGCGCGCGGAGCTTGAAGAGGACATCGCCGCGGGCGAAGCGGAGAGGCTGGCGACTTCCTACAAGCGGCTGCTCGGGATATTCAAGGGCGACGCGGCGATGGCGGCGACCGGAATCACAATACCCATACTGAACGCCCTCCTGAAAAAGGGAAAAATCGAAGAGACGGACGCCATTATGAAAGTCACCCGCCAAACCCTCAAAACGTCGAAAGACTCCACGCTCGTCCAGCTGCTCGACGACATCGAAAGGCAGCTTGCCAACATAAAGGCGAAAAACGCCCGGGTAAACAGATGATTAGATTGGCACGCATACCGGCGGCGGCGCTGTCCATAGCTGCGGCTTTCTGCGGATTCGCCTCCGCCCCCGAGCCCTCCGAGCAAACCGCAAAACCGTGGGCGTGGTTCTGGGCCATGGGCGGCGCAATGGAAGAGCGCGGGCTCTCCGAAGAGCTGGAGCTCATGGCGGAATCCGGAATCGGCGGGATCACCCTCATTCCCATTTATGGAGCCGGGGGCGACGAAAAAAATTACACGGAACTGTTCTCGCCGCGCTTTATGGAGCTTGTAAGACATGCGTCAAAGGAGTGCGCGCGCCTCGGAATGGGCTTCGACTTGGCGTTCGGCAGCGGCTGGCCGTTCGGCGGGCCGTGGATTGCGAGGGAAAATTCCGCCAAGCGCATAACCGCCGATATGAAATGCGAGAGCGTCGGGTTTAAGGTGAAGCGTTCGGCGCCAGGCGGGCACGGCTACGTTGTGGACCCGTTCGAAAGCGCGTCGAACCTCGCCCATGCGGAGAAGTTCAGGGAGATTTTTTCGCGCCCCGAAAACAGGGGAATCGTGCGCGCGTTTTTCAACGACTCCTACGAATTTTACGGCGCGAACTTCACGGACGCGTTTTACGAAGAGTTTGAAAGGCGGCGCGGGTACGACTTCCGCCCCTACGCCCGCGAGATTTTCGCGCAGTCGCCGAAGCCTTCGCGGAGCGCGGAAACCTCCGCCGCCCCCGCCGGATTCGGAAGCCTCGGCGCGGAAAAGTCCGCGAGGATATGGCAGGACTACCACGAGACGATATCCGACCTGCTGCTCGACAACATGACTGAAATCTTCGCCCGAACCGCGCGCGGGCTCGGGGCGGCGAGCGTAAACCAGGCTCACGGCTCTCCGGGAAACCTCATAGACCTGTACGCAAAGTGCGACATTCCCGAAACCGAATCTTTCGGGTCTAGCGGCTTCAAAATACCGCTTGTGCGGCGCGACGGCGAATATCCCGCGCAAAATTTCGGCCGCCCGAACCCCGACATGATGAAATTCGCTTCGAGCGCGGCGCACATTTCGGGGCGCAAACTCGCCGCGGCGGAGGCGTGCACGTGGCTCACAAACCACTTCAAAACCGCCCTCTCGCAGATAAAGCCGGAGCTCGACGCGCTCTTCTGCGCGGGCATAAACCACATTTCCTACAACGGCTGGACATATTCCCCGCCCTCCGTTCCGTTCCCGGGCAGGCTCTTTTACGCGGCCTCCAACTTCAACCGCAACTCCGCGTTCATAGACTTTCTGCCGCATTTGAACGGATATGTATACGAAGTCCAGAAAACCCTCCAAAGCGCCCCGCACGACAACGATGTGCTCGTCTACTTCCCAATCCGCGCGCTCTGGAAAAAGTCCGGAGGCCCCGACCACGTGCTGATGCTCGACGTCCACCGCGCGAGGGCGTGGCTCGGGCGCGCGCCGCAATTCGCCGACACGCTGCGGGAACTGAACGCGGGCGGATTCGCGTTCGACTACGTATCCGACGCGTTTTTAAGAGAGGCGGCTTGCGAAAACGGCCGAATAAGGCTCGGAGGCGGCGATTACGCCGCGCTCCTCGTCCCGGACGTCGGAGAGCTGCCGATAGAGACATTCCGCCAAATCGACAGGCTCGCAAAGTCCGGCGCGAAAATCGCCTTTCGCAATGCCGTTCCGCGCGGCGTTACCGGCTTCGGAAACCTCGAGGCAAACCGCGCGGAGGCGGCGAAAATCCGCGCTTCGTGGGAAGACCTCCCGAACGCCAAGGCTGGCGAAACCGCGTCCATGCTCGAAAGCTTCGGCGCAAAGCCCGAAAAATCGCTCGCGCAAAACGGCATTTCGTTTTACAGGATGAGGGGAGGCGGCGGGAAAATATGGTTTGCCGCAAACCTCTCCGGCAAATTTTCCCGCGGGAAAATAAAGCTGTCGTCAAACGGGGGCGGCGACTACGCATATTGCAGCCCGCTCACGGGCGAAAGCATGAGGCTTGCGCAATCCGGCGGGGAATTCGAGCTCGCCCTCGCCCCGGGCGAATCCTGTTTTTTGGCGGAATCGGGAGAGAAATCCCCAAAGCCTGGCGCATTTCCGCGGACCGCCGCAAAAATCCCGATAAAAGGGGAATGGACGATAGACTTCCTGCGCCCCGTGCCGGACGGCGGCGGACAGGAATTGCCCCCGCAAATAAAGGCTCGGGAGCTCAAAAGCTGGACGGAGCTCGGAGGAAAAGCCGCGCAAAGCTTCGGGGGATTCGCGAGATACTCCGCCGAATTTTCGCTCTCAGACGCCGGCGCGGAATACGTCATAGACATGGGCGACCCCCGCGACCGCGCGAGCGCATATATAAACAAAAAGAAAGTTGCCGACATCTGGTGCGCCCCGTTCAGGGCCAAAATCCCTCGGGGAATTTTGAAGGACGGGCGCAACCTGCTGGAGATAGATGTCGCAAATTCGTCGTTCAACCGCGTCCGCGCGCTCGCCGCAAAAAACCCCGATTGGAACCGCGCAAACAACATTTTCGACATCACTTACGGCAAATTCGAGCCTGAAAAAAAGCCGCCCGAACCGTCGGGACTGCTCGGCGAAGTCTTTTTGGAAAAACTATCGAAATAAAACGAAATGAAAATCCACCAACTCATGGCCATCGCGTTGGCGGCCGCCCTGTCCGCCAACGCCCAGATATGCGAGACGCTCACCGAGCGTACGACAAACCTGAAAGAAATCGGGCGCATCAAAGGGGTAAACTCCGGAGAAAGCCGCGCAAACAGGCTCGGGGTCGGCTTCGAGTGCCTCGACAGAAAAGTCTTCGACCCCGAAAAGGTCTACGACAAAATCGCGAAGTCCGGGTTGAAATTCGCCCGGTGCCAAACCGGCTGGGCGCGCACTGAAACGCAAAAGGGCAAATACGACTTCTCATGGCTCGACTCCGTCGTAGACAACCTGCGCGCGCGGGGGATTCAGCCGTGGTTTAACGTCGGATACGGCAATCCGCTCTATATGGACAATCTCACCAATCCCACCGGCGTCGGGCACGTCCCCCTCTATTACGGGGAAGAATGTTTGCAAGCGTGGAAAAACTATGTCCGCGCGCTCGCAGGGCATTTCAAGGGGCGGGTAGACCAGTTCGAGATCTGGAACGAGAGCAACCACCTGCCGTTCTGGCAGCCCGAAAAGCCCGACGCCAAGGAGTATGCAAAACTCCTGAAAATCTCCGCCGACGAAATACGCAAAGAAATTCCCTCCGCGAAAATCGGGGCGGCCATGGCGGGAAGCCCGCCGGCATATTTTAGGGATCTGTTCGCCGCCGGCGCGGGTGAAATTCTGGACTTCGTATCCATACACCCCTATGACAACGTTCCGGAAATCGCCTACGACCAAAGGGTCAAGGGGGCGCTTTCAATACTGCGCGAATTCGGCGCCGGTCACGTCAAACTGCGGCAGGGGGAGGCGGGCTTCCCATTCCGCATTCCGGCCGGATGCTGGAAGAAATCGTGGCACCCGAGCGACGAGGACATCCAGGCGAAATGGATGTTGCGCAGGTTCGTAATCGATCTGCACAACGGCCTCGACATGTCCTCCATTTTCATGGTCTGCGACTTCAACCCCAACTATAAAGTCGGCGGTAAAAAGCAGCCGGCGGAAGCCCAATGGGGGCTGATCGAAAACGCGCCCAATTACAGGCCGCGCAAGGCGGTGGAAGTCGCAAGCCGCATATGCGCCCTGCTCGACGACAAAACCGAACCCGCCGAATGCGCGTTCAGGCTCGGGCCGCAAATTCCAGAAGACGTCCGCGTTTCGAGGCTCGCGGACGTCGCCCTGAACGCCGCCACAAAATGCTTTGCGCGCAACGGCTATCCGATGATAGCCTATTACATGCCCGAAGACCTCCAATTTAAAAGCCGCGTCATAGAAAACGTTCCGGCAACATTTGTGTGGGGAAAGGCGGCAATAAAAAATCCCGTAATAGTCGACCCGTTCGACGGCAGGATATACGCCGTGACCTCCAAGTTTTACGGCGGCGGCGCGGGCGCGCTTCCCGTCGCGGACTATCCGCTGATGCTCACCGACAGGGCGGCGATCGCAGATATCGCCGAATTTTTAGAATAGCGGCGCCGCGCAAGGCAAAAGCCGTCCGGAAAACTCCGGGCGGCCTTTTTTGCAAAACTGCGCGGAAGACGCCCCGCAAGCGGCGCTTCAATCAGAGCTCGACAGTCCTGCCCGTGCGCGCCGACTCGTCCGCCGCAAGCACGATTTTGAGGCTGTTTACGGCGTCGGCGAGGTGCTCCGACAAATCCGCGTCCTCGGTTATAGCCCTGTAAAAATAGAGCTGCTCGCGCGCGCAGAGGTCGTCGTGCTTCGGCTCGTCCTTCGTGTCTATCCACTCGTCCTCGCGCGCCCAGCTTCCGTCGGGAAGCGTCTCGGAGGAGTGGAAGCGCAGCTGCTCGGTCTTTGTGTGCGAGTCTATGTCGTCCGACTTCGAATCGCCGCCCGCGTCCTTCGCGCGGATGGAGACGCAACCCTTCGGGCCTATGACGTCCTTGACGAAAAACGCGTTGGTGGACATCATCGGCCCCCAGCCGGCCTCGTACCATCCGACGGAGCCGTCCTCAAACGTCACCTGCAGCTGCCCGTAATTGCGCTGGTCGGGATTCAGCTCGGGGCTGAGATTCGCCATGATTCCGCTCACGCGGACGGGCTTGGAACGCGTCATCTGGCACATGACGTCGACGTAGTGGACGCCGCAGTCCACAATAGGCGTCAGCGACTTCAAGAGGTTCTTGTGCCCCTCCCATGTCTTGCCGTGCGACTGTTGGTTGAGGTTCATGCGCATCACGAGCGGCGAGCCCAAAGTTCGCGCGAGCTCTATGAATTTTATCCATGACGGGTGGTGGCGCAGTATGTAGCCGACGACCACTTTTTTGTTCAGCCTTTTCGCGCACGCCGCCACGCGCTCCGCGCCCTTGACCGTCGAGGATATCGGCTTTTCGACGAACACGTGGCAGCCCGCCTCCATCGCTTTCACAGCCAGGGGCTCGTGGGAGGCCGGATAGGTGCAAATCGCGACCGCGTCGGGCGAGGCTTTCGCGAGAGCCTCGTCGAAGTCGGAAAAATACGGATAATTTTTGCCGACCGACTTGTTGAACGCCTCCGCCGCCTCGGGGTTGGCGTCCGCTATTCCGACGATTTCAAATTCGTCCAGTTTGTCGTAGGCGCGCGCGTGCGACGAGCCCATGTTTCCGCATCCGACGACGATGACTTTAACTTTTTTCATAATTCCTCTTTTCCGTATGATATTTTGTCCGAACCGCAATACGGCGGATTCAATTTAAAAAAGCATACGGCGCAGCGCGCAAAGAATCAACAAATACTTGGGCGGCAAAGCGGAAAAAATAAAGCGATGTCAAAATAGTTCAAAAGCGGCGAAAGGCAATCCAAGCCCGCGCGCGTCCGCTATTTTCCGGCAGCTGTCCGGGCGGCCTGCCAAAATGCCGCTTGAACGCCTTTGAAAAGCGGAACGCGTCGGCGTCGTATCCAACCTTTGCCGCGGCGTTTTTGAAAACGTCGCAAAAAACTTCCGCTTGAAAAGCGCGTCGACGCGCTTCGGCGGAAGCCCGAAAAATTTCGAGGCCTCCGCCGCCGTCCAATTCCGCGAAAGCGAATTTTTCACCTCGAGGATTTTCAAGTCCGCACCGGCGCGGCCGTCCCGCCGCCCATGACATTTGCGGGCGGAAAATTCGGCGGCGTAAACGCCGCGCTCGCGGTCCTTCTCCGCGCCTGCCTGTACCTCGCGCTCTGCGCGTTCGGCGGCAAAAAACTCGCCCTCCAACCCAAAACCGGCAGGATAAGGCCATGACGTTCCATAGCAATATCGCGAAAAGAGAAACTATCTGATGACAAACCAAATCTCGAAAGTTTTCGGCGAGGTGCCGCGCGGGTTGGACGAATTCATCGCGGCCTCGCAAATCGTGCAGGCGGAGGCGAAAAAATATTTCATAGAGTTCTGGAGAACAGGCAGGCCGTACCGCAGCGGGATACTCTGGCGGAACCTCCGCGACGGCTGGCCGATTCTCTCGGACGCGGCTGTCGACTGCTGCTTTTCGAAAAAGCTAGCCTACTGCTACATAAAGCGCGCGCAGGAAAACGCGATGGTATCCGCAAACGACGACCTCGAAATAACCGGCGTAAACGACTCTTTCAAGCCCGTCTCCGGCGAAGTGAGGATAACCGACGCGGAAAGCGGCGAAAAGCTCTTTGAAAAAAATTCAAAATCCCCGCGAACGGCAAGGCGGCATTGGGCAGAATCGCCGAAACGCCCGCGGAGCGGGGAATGCTTCTGATTGAATACGAAATCGGCGGCAGAAAACTGCTCAACCACTATCTCTACGGGAAGCCCCCGTTCGCGCTCGACGACTGCCTGAAATGGCAAAAGGAGCTGAAAATAGAGCGCGTCTGACGCCCGTCAGCCGACGCCGACCTCCTCGAGCCCGCAGTCCGCGTATCCGAGCACGAACGCCCTCACGCGGCGCGGCTTAAAGAGCGCCCTGACCCCCTCCGCGTAGAGAGACAGCTGCCTTCCGTATTTTTCCGCCGCGCCCGCGGCTGACGGCTTGAAGTCCACAATGCGCGCCTCAGCAATGCCGCCGCCGGAATCCTTGAAAATTTCGAGCCTGTCGATTACGCCCGTTATCGCGCGCCCGCCCGCCGAGCAGCAGAACGGCAGTTCGGCGTAAACCTCCGCCGCCCCGCCGCCGAAAACTTTTTTCCCGCTTTCCGAGTCGACAAGCCTGCGCGCCGCCTCCAAAGCCCCCGCGGTTTCGGCTTCCCCGAAGCGCGCGCCAAAAATCGGCGCGGCCTTTTCCGCGGCTGCGATTCCGCCTTCTGAACACGCGCGCAAAATTTCGTGCACGAGCTCCCCAAATTTCAGCGCGCCGGAATCCGCTCCGGAGTCCGCGCGCTCCGAGGGCCTCTCTTGTTCCGGAAGCGGCGGCGGAACGTCGGGATTTTCCAGCGGCTCTATCGCGGGCCTCAAAGAGGCTTTCCGCTTCCCTTCCGCCTCGTACCACCGCGGGTCGCCGAGCGAAAGCGAGTTGCCAAAGCTATCGCAGCCGAGCGATCTGAAAGCCGAAAGCGCGAGATTTTTCGCGGCGGAGGCGGACTTCGGAGAAGGCTCCGGCATAACCGCATACACGGCGTTTTTGGCGCGCGTGAGTGCGACGTATAGCGCGCAGATTCCCTCGAACGCCTGGGCGTCGCGCAGACGCTCCAAGTTTGAAAAGAGCAGCGTGTCGAGGGCGCAGACGGACGCCGGAGGAGTCAGCATCACCCCGAGGTAACGCTCCCCGCCGCCGAAAACGCCCTCCCGCAGCTCGCGCAATCCGGGCCGAACGACATTGGATATCTTGTGGATGTCGGGCAGGACGACCATGTCGAACCCCAAGCCTTTGGACTTGTGCACGGTCATCACCTGCACGGTGTTTTCCGCAGTCCCGGAGCGGAAGGTCTTGGAGCGCAAAAACGCGATAAAGGCGTCGTCGCCGCCCGAGAGGGTCGCATCGAACTCCCCGCACGCCTCGCCGAGCCTCGAAAGCATTTCGAGCGAAAACGCGTCGAGTTTTTCGACGCCCGACTTCTCCGGCGAGAGAATGAAATCCTCATATTCCTTAAACAGCGCGAAATACCCCCCGCACTCTATCGCCTCGCGCGCGCGAGCGCAAAAGTCCGCGTCGAAGCCGCGGCAGAATGCGCGAAAAGGCGTCATATCCACCATCGCCGCCGACGCCGTGTCCGACGGGTGGGCGAGGCGCTTTACTATTTGGACAAATGGCGGGACTGTCATATTGCCCGCGCAAATGCGCATATCGAGCTCTCCCGCAACCGGCATTCGGACGGAGTCCTCCGACGCCCTTCGGCGCAAATAGTCCACGAGGCCGGCGACATCGTCGTTCTTGCGCAAAAGCACCGCGCACGACTTGCCCCTCCCCGGCGGATCAATGCGCCTTAAAATGCGGTAGACCTCCTCCCAAACGGCGGATTTCTCCGCGTCGGACGCGCCCCGCCCCGCCCCTTCCGCGCGCTTGACGAGCGACAGGGCGACATGAGACGGCCTCTCTGGAAGCGCGGATTCGTGCGGGGAAAACATCCCGCAGAAAACTTCCGCAGACCTGCGCGTAAAAGCCTCCGACAGCGCGTCCGCATCAGAAAAGAAAGCGTTTGCCAACGCTATTACATTCGGCCCCGAACGCCACGACTTCACGAGTCTCTCGCCCTCCTCCATCAGCCCCATGCGCGAATATTTCGAAAATATTTCCCCGAAGAGCCTGAAATCCCCGCCGCGCCACGAGTATATGGACTGTTTCACATCGCCCACGTAAAAAAACGACCTTGCGCGGGTTTCGTCGCAAACCGCCTCGTCAACGAGATTTTCAAACACCTCCCACTGCGGGCGGGACGTGTCTTGAAATTCGTCGAACATCCAGTGCCTGAACTTCGAGTCCATGCGCTCCTCCATGAGCAGCGCGCTCACGCGCCTCCCCGGGTCGGCGAGGATTTTCGGAATGTCGTCGAATACCAGCTTTCCCCTGCCGCGCACGCTTTCGGAATACTCCCTTTCAAATGCCGCGCAAATTTCGCCGAGCGAGCGCGTCGCGGCGCAGAGCCTGCGCAAATGCGCCGACAGCAGAGCCCGAAACAAATGCGAGAGCGTCCGCGCCAAATCCGGAGGGATTTCCGCCTCGCGGCGCGAAACGGTTATCTTGGTTCCGGCGGGAATTTCGCCGCGCTCCCTGAAAATTTCGGAAAGCTTCGCCGCGGCAGCCGGAACGGACGCGGCGACGGCGAGCCTGCCGGACTCCGCAAAGAATCCGGAGAGCCCCCATTTTTTTACTCCGAGCGCGGCCTCTTGCTCGGCGAGGCGCGCGACCGCCGCGGCGTATTCGTCCGGATTCCAGCCGGCAGGCCTGACGCGCGAAAAAAGCGACTCATCGCCCCACTCGGAAAGGTCCGGATGTTCCCACAGCATCCTCCGCGAGGAATCGACAATCTCGGAAAATTTTCTCGAGATCGACTTTTCCTCCTGCCCGAAGGTGGCCTTTTTCACAAGCTCCGAAAACTCTCCGAACGCGCGGTTTGACGCCGATATTCTGCGAAACACCCTCTCCCGCGCGCCGGAAATCTCGCGCCTTTCGGAAAACGGATCCATCACCGATATGTCGGAGAAAATCCCGAAATCCGCGGCGAAAACCCCGAGCATCGACGAGCAGAACGAGTCTATCGTCCCGAGCCTCAGCCTGCCGAGATTGTCCGCGAACCTGCGCAGCAGCGCGAGAAAATCGGACTTTGAATACGCGGCTTCGTCGCCGCATATCGCCTTTGAGAGCCCGCGCGCGGCGGAATCCGATGACGCCGCCGACGCGGTGCGCCCGAGGATCTCGCCGAGGAACTCCCCCGCCGACTTGCGCGTGAAAGTGAGCGCGATTATCGACGCCGGATCCTCCTCTTCGAGGGCGAGGGCGATATATCTTCCCGTCAGGCTGTAAGTCTTTCCCGACCCCGCCGACGCGAGGCTTCTGCTGTTGGCAAAAATCTTTCCTCGAGGCTTCATTTTTCAAACTCCGCAAGGTCTTTCATTTCAGAATGCCCAAATCCGAAAACCTCGGCGAAGGCGTCAACGTCAACCCCGCCCTCAGGGAGGAATTTTCCATCCCTTATGTCGGCGGCGATCAGGGCGGCTTTTTCCATCGCCGACGCGAGCATCTCGCGGGAAAAGCCCTCCCACATTTCGACGCGCGCCTGCGAAGCGTCTTTCGGCGCGTGAAACGCGCCGCACGACATTTCCGCGCCCGGATACATGTCCGCGGCGGCGCGCACATATATCGGCAGCTGCAGATTTTTCCATTCGCCCTTCGCCGTCAAATGCTCCCTCTCGGCGAAATTCGCCGAAACTTTGTCGATCGTCTTGTAGTCGAGCACGGCAAACTCCTCTTTCCCGCCGGATTCGCGCGCGTCTATTCTGTCGATTCTCCCCGCAAATTCAAATCCCCCCTCTGAAAAGGAAAACTCCATTTCCGCGCCGATTATCCGCCAGCCCTCCGCCCGCCGCGCCGCCTGGACTTCCGCCGCCCGCCTCAGCCTGCCGCGCAAATTCTCGAGCTGCATTCTAACCTGCGCCCTCGGAAACTTGCCGAACTCCGAAAATGCGAGCGAGTCGAGGCGCGAGGACAGGCATCCGAAAATCTCGGAAAAATCCTCCGAATCGCGCGGGCCAAACTTGGCGAACCCCTCCATCACCCCGTGAAAGAGCGAACCGAACTGCAATGCGTCCATCTCCTCCCTGCCGGCGTCGAAGATTTCGGCCTTCAAAACGCGCTCCAAATAAAAGAGCCACGGAGAGCGGATGTAGGCGTTGAGCGCGCTCGGAGAAAGGGGGCGCGAATACCCTGGATTGCGGGCCGAAAACTTCCACGGCGGAACGAAGTGCGGCCTTTTCAAATCCGGCGGCGACTCCGAGAAAAGAAGCTTCACCCGAGAGGGAAGATCGTCCTCGAGCAAGAGAAGCGGCGACGGCATGAGCGGGTCGGAAGTCCGGTTTCTGCGGGGAACGGCTATCGAGAGCTTGCGCCCCGCTCCGGAATGCGAGCGCGCCAGCGCCCAAAGCATGTACGCGTCGCGCGCGAGCCTCGAACGGGCGTGCCTAAGCCCCAAAGCCTTCCGCGAAGCGTCAGAAAGAAGCATGGCGTTCGCCTGCGCGAGCGGCACGACGCCGTCGTTCATATCCGCGAGGACGAGGTGCGGCTTTCGCGTCCAAAACGCCTCCATCCAATCCGAAAGCGCCACACCCGCACGCTTTGCGCCGAATTTCGCGGCTGCGAGCCTCTCAGAGAAAATATTCAAACAGTCCTCCGCGGAAAAGGCGCCCTCGGGACATTCCGCGATCTCCGCGAGCGTATCCTTAAAGCTGCCGAACGCCGCCCTTTCCCTTTCGGGAGCCGAACCGCCCGAAAAATACGCCTCCGCCATATCCGAAATCGCGCGGCCCGCGCGCCGCGCCGCGTCCCGCTCCGCGGACAAAATTTCCGCGAGTTCCGAAACCGCCCGCAGGATTTCCGATATTTTTCCGAAATCCGCGGACCGTCCGGCGCCCTCCGGACGCGCTCTGGAAAGGAAATCCTCAGCCGCCCGCAAATCCGCCGGAATTGCGGAATCAGCCACCCTGTCCATGGCGCGCAAAACCTTTTCAAGGCTTTCCCCCGGAAAATATTTTCGGGAAAAATACGGATTTTTGCAAAGTTCTGCGGCGGAACGGAAATCCGGCCCCTCCGAGAGTATTTTAAGAGACGACAGAAGCCTGAAAAACGCCGTATCCGCAAGGCCGCCCTCCGAAGCGCAATGCGCGCTTATCCCGCGCGATCCAAGGGCGGATTTGAAAAGCGGAGCGGACGAATTCTGCTCGCAGGCGACGGCTAAAATGTCCGGCGCCGCCCCGCCGTATCCGGCCGCGAGCTCCGCCACGATTTCCGCCTCGCCGTCTACGGATTCGCACACGGTTATCGAATCCGAGGCGATTCCGAGCCGCCGGTCGGCGTAAGAATCTTTCGGGATTCCGAACCCGTCGAAAAATTCGGCGTCCGCGGCAGGGGCGTATACGGCAATATCGGAGATTCCGGCGGCTTCGGCGAACCTTCTGAAAAGCCCCGAAGAATCCAAAATTCCGACTGCCGCATATTTCCTCCCGCCGCGCCGAAAGCCCTCAAAGGCCCGCGCGATCGCGCCGGCGCGCGTCTCGAGCCCCGCGGAGCGCAGGCGGGCGGAATGCCGCCTTTCAAGTTCGGCGAGCTCCTCCCATTTCGGCGCGCCGGCGAGATGCGAAAGCTCGCGGGCCGCGGACGAAATCGTGTGGAGATTTTCCCCGAGCGCAAACTGCAAGGCGGATATTTTTCGGGCGAAAGCCAGGCGATCTCTCGGCGCGGGAACGCCGGACGGGAAGAGATTTTCAAATTCCGAAGGCTCCGCCTGCGAAAGCGTCTCCATCCATATCGAGAGGTTCCGCGCGCCGGAAACGATATTCATACCCTCCGTCAGGGAGGAAATTTCAGCCTCGAGCGTGGTAAAGACGATGTCCGCCGCGCCCGCCATTCCGCGCCTCACAAGAGCCCTGAAAAATTCCCCGCCAACGGCGGCGGCCGCAGCCCGCGACGGCGCGATGACCGATATGCCGAGCGACGGAGGAACGGCCGAAAGCTCGCGCTCAAAACGCGAAACGAGCCATTCGGCAAATGCGGCCGCGGGGGGCTCGCGCGAGTCGACAAAATGCACCATTCCCCTACGCTAACCGACCGGCGGACGTTTTCAAGACGTTTCGCGCGCGCAATCCGTTTTGCTTGACAGCCCGGCATGCGCAACCCAAATAAAAACCGGGTAAAAAAACATGTTCCGCATCCTGAAAATTCTCCTGAAAACCATATTTTTCGCGGCATTTTGCGCCGCCGCAATCTGGACGGCGGGCATAAAAAATCCGTTGGGCGATTTGGAAAAGCTCGAGGATTTGCCCGACTGCGACTTCGCCGGGCTCGCGGAGAAATACTGGGAAAACGGCAAAAGGGCCGAGGCGTTCGCCTGTCTCGAATACGCCGTCGCCAACGCCATCCCGGGCTCCGGAGAGTGCGCTTTCCTGCGCGAAAAATATCTAAAATCGGAAGAGCTCCGAAAGTCCGCCTGGGGCAGGCTGTGCGCCGTCGGCCGGGGATTTGCCACCGGAAATGCGGACGATGCCGAATCCCTCGCAGGCGCGGCTCTCTCGGATCTGCTGCTTTACGGCGACTTGCGCGACATCGCAAAGGAAATTGCCGTAAACGAGAAAACCGATCCGTTCGTGCTCACGCTCGCTTCGGCGGGCGTTATGACGACGCTCTTTCCTCCGGCGGACGGCGCTATGTCGCTCGCGAAAATCGCCAAGCGCGCGGGTTCTCTCGCGGCGCCGCTCGAAAAATCCATTTCACGCTCCGTCAAATCCGCGCTGAAATCCCCTCCGGGCAAGGCGGCGGCCGAATTGAAAAGAAGCCTCGGGCCGCTCGCCGACCTGTCGAAAAAAACCGGGACTTGGACCGGATTTTCCTCCGTGCTGAAATGCGCCGACTCGCCGGACGACGTCGCAAAAATCTGCGCGCTTCTCGACAAATCGCCATTGAACGCCGCAAAGCTCGAACAGATTATCTTCATAAGCGGCGGCAACGCGAAAAAATCCTTTGAGTTCGCAGCAAAAAACTCGCAGCGCGGCATGGATTTCCTGTATTCGATTATGCGCAAAGGCCCGCGGGCGGTCGAATTTGCGGCCCGCCATCCGGCTTTTGCGGCGCGCGTTGCAAAGAACTCGTACAAGGGCTATCCGCTAATATTGGCGGAAATCAAATGCTCCGCCGCCGCGTTATTCGCGAAATCTGAAGCGTTCAGATGGCTTGCGGTCTTCGCATTCTTCGCCGCGGCGACGGCTTTCGCCTTGCCATACCGCTACATATTCTCCGCCGCAAGGGAGATTAACCCTATCCGTTTCCGCGCGCGGGCGGCGACGGGAGCGGCCATATCGTGCATGCTGCTCGCCGCGGCCGCAACCGTTGCCGCGGCCTACATTTCGGATTCGTCCCGCTCCGGCCCGCCCTGCGGCGAAAGCGGGAGCTCCGGGACGGCGTTCCCAATTTCGCGGTGGGCGGAAGCCGTATGCGACATAAACTTTTCAATGGATGAAGACGCCTATATAAACGAATCTTTCGACATATCCGTTAAAGCCCCCATAGTGAAAACCTCCGCCGGGAAATTCGCCGTATGCGGATTTGACGCAATCGGATTCGGGCTGGGACAAATAGCCGACGGGGGAGTATATAAGCTCGGGCTGCTCGTGTCAAAGCGCGGGAAAAAACCGTTTGCATTCTCGCCGAAATCCGCGTTCGCCGACGAGAACGGCCGCGTTCTCATTCCCGTTGACGCCGAAACCGAAACCCATCTCGAATTGGCGGAAGACAAGATAGACGCCGATGAAATCGCCCTGTTTTCAAAAACTCTCGGATTCAAAAATTCTCCCGTGGAAATATCCGTTCCCTCGCCCGGAACCCTGAACATCGTCTCGGAATGCGAGGACGGAGACTGCGTTGTGACGCGCGGTGGGAAATTCTACGGGGTCGTCTCCAAAGGCAAGGCGTCCGCGGCATGCAAAAAAATGGAAGACTCCGCGCCCGCGGGATTTCGGGAAATCCCGCTCTCAAAGCCCGCCTCGGAAACCTATTATAAGGATTTCATGCGCGCGGTTGGAGAAATCGCAAAAAACCGCCTCCGCAAAAACTGATATTTTCCGGAGCCGCATAAGTTTCATATTGTCCGCGAAAGAATATTTCGCCGCGGGGCGCGGGGGCAAGATTTGGAAGGCGCGGGCGCCGGCTCATCCCGTTCGCGCGCAGATAGGGCAAAGCTCGAGCGCTCGGCCGCCGCCCAAAACGCATCCGTTTGTTATTTTGCCTCCCGCGGCGCAAATGCGACGGCGGAGTTCCCTAATTATTTGCGCATTTTCAAGAGCCGATTTCGGAGGCGCTTGCCGGAATCGGAACGGCGCAATTACACATCGCATAAACTAAGAGCGCCGCATAAAAAACTTGAAATCCGGCGCGCGAGAAATGAAAATCCGTGGCTTAAAAAACGGAAACGCCAACAGGAAAAATCCAATGAAATTCTCGAAATACCACGCTCTCGGAAACGACTATTTGGTGCTCGACCCCGCCGACTGCCCAAAAATGCCCGAAGGTCTCGACGCAGTCAAAATCTGCCACCGCAATTTCGGCCTCGGCTCCGACGGAATCCTCTACGGCCCCGAAAAGTCCCCCAAGGCGGATTTCAAGCTGCGCATACTCAACCCCGACGCAAGCGAGGCGGAAAAGAGCGGCAACGGCCTGCGGATATTCTCCCGCTATCTCTTCGACACCGGCAGGGTCGCGGAGGACGCCCCGTTCACCGTCGACACCCTCGGCGGGATCGTCAAATGCGTCGTCTCAAAAGGCGGGGATTTCATCACGGTGGACATGGGGCGAGTGAGTTTCGACTCCGAAAAAATCCCCGTCGCCGGCCCCAAGCGCGAGGTCGTAAACGAAGAATTTGAAATCGGCGGAAAACAATACAAATACTGCTGCGCCACCGTCGGAAATCCCCACTGCGTTCTGCCGATGGAGGAGGTCTCCGAAAAGCTCGCGCGCGAAATCGGGCCGGTCATCGAAAACATGACCTCCCTCTTCCCGAACCGCACGAATGTCCAACTGCTGCAAGTCCTCGACCGAAACAACATCAAAATCGAGATATGGGAGCGCGGCGCGGGCTATACGCTCGCCTCGGGAAGCTCGTCGAGCGCGGCGGCGTCCGTCGCGCACAGGCTCGGGCTCTGCGACGGCGACATCACGGTCCACATGGAGGGCGGAGACCTCTCGATAAAAATCTCGTCCGACTACTCCATTACGATGAGCGGCCCCGCGACCAAAGTCGGCGTCTACGAAATGAGCCCCTCCGTGCTCTCTCAAAATGTGCCGATAAAAATGTAGGCAAAACGCCCTTTCCGGCGCGCCCTCCGAAACGGGGCGCGCCTTTTTTTGCGCTTGCCCGACAGCCGCGGGATATTGTATAATGTTTTCGCTATGCATATGAGAATATTTTTTACATTCGCTCTCGCAGCAGCGGCGTTTTCGCCCGCATTCTCCGCCGAAAAGGCCGCGCCCGAAAACGTCCGCGCAATCATGGACGAGAGGCTCGCGCCCAAGCCCGTAAAAACGGAATATTTTGACGGCGTATTCAACCTTTCGAAATCGGCGAAAGTCTCGGTCGAGACCCCCGGCCCGCTCGCGGAAGCCCAAAGGCAAACCATAATCCGGACTTTCGAAGCCTACTGGGGGTTTGCCCCCTCCGTTTCGTTCTCCGAAAATCCCGAGCTCTCCAAGATGAAACCCGAAGGCTACGGCCTCGAAATTTCCGGCGGCGGCATGAAAATTTCCGCTCGCGATTTCGACGGCGCGCGCCACGCCTTGAAAACCGCAAGGCAGCTTGCGGAAACCGGCCGCGACGGAGACGGCTACTACATTCAAGCGTGCAAAATTTCGGATTTCCCCGCCCTCGCCTTCCGCGCGGTGCATTTGTGCATATATCCTGAAACCACGCCCGCCGACCTCGAAAAGCGCGTGAGGCTTGCGGCGTATTACAAATTCAATTATGTAGTGCTCGAACCCTGGGGAACCTTCCCGTTTGAGTCGCACCCCGAACTTTCGTTTTTCAACAAAGCGTTCAGCCGCTCCGAACTCCGCAGAATCGTCGATCTGGCGCATTCGCTCGGAATTACGCCGATTCCGCAGCTCACGGTTTTGGGGCACGCATCCGGCGGAACGAACGAGGGCGGCAAGCACGCGATACTCACGCGCAATCCTAAAATGGCGGAATTGCTGGAACCCCACGGGTGGTCGTGGTGCATGAGCAATCCGAGGGCCGTAAAGCTGCTTGAAGAGGCGGTTGCGGAAATGCACGAATTTTTCGGCAACCCTCCGTTTTTCCACATAGGCTGCGACGAAGCCTACGACATGGCCACCTGCTACAAATGCCGCAACCGCCCCGTGGGGAAGCTTCTGGCAAACCATATAATCCATTTCCGCGACTTCCTCAAAAAACGCGGCGCTCGCGCTATAATGTGGCACGACATGCTCGTCGAGGATGGGGATCCGCGCTGGGATAAATGCACCGCAAACGGACACCCCGGGACCGGCATGGGCGAGATTTACAAAGAGCTCCCCAAAGACATCGTTATTGCCGACTGGGAGTACGACGAGCGCGGCCCGCTTCCGGAGGGCAAAAAACCCTACCCCACCTCCGCATTCTTCAAGGAGAACGGCTTCGACACGCTCTGCTGCCCTTACTACAAGGTTTCGAACATCAAAAACGCGTCGGCCGCCGCGCGCGAAAACGGACTCTTCGGAATGATGGCGACTACTTGGAGCCGCACGATGGGCTCCGCCGGCCGCGTGCTGTTCTACACGTCGGCGAACGCCGCATGGGGTTCCGACCCGTCGAAATATTCAAATTCCTGGAAGGACTACCGCTGCAATTACAATACCCATCTGCGCACAATGGACATAGATTCGGGAATCGAAAACTACGAAGATTTGGGCTCCACTCCCAACGTCGGGGTTGTCAGGCATCTCAACCAGCCGCTCTGAACAGACTTTTTCCCCGCGGCGCGCGGGGCCGAGAGCGGGACATTTCAAAAAAAACGGAGGAAAACATTATGAAAATCGCCATAACATTCGCCGCGCTCGCGGCGGCGTCAGCCGCGTCGTTCGGCGTCCAGACGGTATTCGTCGCCCCCGAAGGTTCGGATTCAGAAGGGCTGGGAACGCAGGAAAAACCTTTCGCATCCCTAAACAGGGCGGTAAAGGAATTTTATTCTGCCAAGCCGGGCGATTTTGAAATTCGCGTCGCCGAGGGCGAATACTTCTTTTCAGAGGGCGTTTCTATCGTCGCCCAGTACGCCAACGGCAAGACGCTATCCATCGTCGGGCCGGATTTCTCCGGAGAGCCGAAAGCCCGCTTCATAGGCGGAATAAAAATCCCCGCAAAACGCCTTGAAAAAGTGTCGGACAGGGAAACGCTCTCGAAAATCCCGGGCGACGCCGAGGGAGTTCTCTATAAAATAGACCTCAAAAAATTCGGGGTTTCGGAAGTAGGGAAAGTCGAGAAGCGCGGATGGGGCTCGTGGAAAACCAACGGCAATCCCCTCGAGACCGAGGCGTTTTTCAACCGCAGGCCGATGACGCCCGCGCGCTATCCCAACGACGATTCGCTGCTGAAAATAGGGGAGGTTCTCGACACCGGCAAAGTGACGGACTTCGCGGCGTCAGACTCCTATGAACAGGAGGACAAGAGCGTGAGGGGGGCGACTTTCAAATACGATTTCGACCGACCGTCGCGCTGGGTCGGCGCGCCCGACGCCTACCTGCGCGGAAACTTTTCCGTGGGCTGGGCCTACGACCAAATCAAAATCAAGAAAATCGACCCCGCGGCGAGGACGATTACGCTCGCCGACCCGCATGCCTACGGGGTGCGCTCGAACACCCCGCCGAAGGGGTCGCTGCTCTATGTCGACAAGGCCGACCTGAAAGTGCGCGGCTATCAGGCGTTCAACCTCATCGAGGAGCTCGACCGCGTCGGCGAATACTATATTGACCGCGAAAACCTCGTTTTCTATACCCTGCTCGACTCCGCGCCGAAAGAGGGCGACGCCTTTTACTTTTCGCTGACGCCAGCCTCCATAATAACCATGTGGAACGCAAGCAACGTCAAAATCCGCAACATAGAATTCGCCGTCACCCGCAATTCGCCGATTAAGGGCTCGTACTGCAACGGCGTGGAAATCGACAAATGCGCGTTCAGGGGCTGCGGAAAGCCGTTTGCTCTCGACGGAGTAAGCTACAAGAAGCCCGAAGAAAAAGACTGCGCGACATTCGTTTCCAAGAACAACAAGATAACAAACTGCAAATTTTTCGACAACGCCACGGGCGGGGCGAGAATAGGCGGCGGAAACAAGCGCAATCTCGAAAAGTCGAACGTTCTGGTATACAACTGCGACTTCCGCAGAAACGCCCTGCGCCTGACGGTGGGCGGCGCCGCCCTCTCAATATCCGGCGTCGGCGTGCGCGTCGCAAACTGCCACATTTCCGACCAGCGCCAGGCGACTTTTGTGTTCACCGGCAACGACCACCTTTTTGAGAACAATCTTTTCGAGCGCTGCTGCCAGTTCGCGAGCGACTACGGGGTGATATACACATACTCAAATTTCGCCCAGATGGGAACGGTAATACGCTACAATTTCTTCACGAACAACCGCTCCGAACTCGGCTCCACGGCGGGGGTGTACGTGGACGAGTCGCACGCGGGGGTATTGGTGCGCCACAACATATTCTGCAACACCGGCAGCCGCAGCGGGGGCTCGAGCTTTGGGGCGATATACATTCACGGCGGCTGCGAGACTCGCGCGGAACAAAACGTATTCATAAACTGCCAGTCGGCGTTCGGCTCGCAGACCTGGACGGACGAGCGCTACGCGCGGAAGCTTGCGGGGGAAGCGGAATGGCGCAAAAACCATGTGGACGTCGAAACCGGCGTATACCCGAAGGCATACCCCAAACTCGCGCAGATTCTCGACCCTACCCTCCCGCGCGTAAACTACGCCTTTGACAACAAAATTTTCAATTCCTCAATGGCGATGAACGGGCTGCTGAAACTCTACGGGAACTCATACATAAAGCCCGCCTCGGAATCTGACGCGGACGCAATCCGGAAAAATCCGAATTTGTCCATCGGGGACGTGAGAAAATATTTCGGCTCAGATCCGCTCGCAAAGCACATCCTCGACCGCAAAATAGGGCTCGTAAAAGATCCGTTCTCCGGAGAATAGGTTTTTGGGAACCGCGCGCCGCAAATTCCGCGGCGCGCGCGATTTTTTTCAAAAAATATGTTGAAATTCCACAAACCCGCGCCATCATTGAAAGTTAAATTTTTAATAAAGGAATACAATGCCCAGAGAAACAGTTATAATCGAATGCACCGAAGCGCGCAAGGAAGGCAAGTCTCCCTCGCGCTATATGACGTCGCGCAATTTCCGCAAGACGCAGGAAAAAGTCGAGAAGATGAAGTACAACCCTTCCCTCAAGCGCAGGACGCTCCACAGGGAAATCAAGAAATAATCACGGCTGCTTGCGAAAAATTTCCGGCGCGCGTTTTGCGCGCCTTTTTTTGTATAAAACGGGCGCCCCACAAAGGCAAATCCGCGGCGCCCAAAAAAGGGGTTCCGTTTTTCGGAACCCCTTTTGCGAACCGTGAGCGGCCGGCTCTACCGCAACGCGGAAGGAAGAAATTCTGAGCGGTAAGAGTAAAGCGACTTGACGTACTTGTCCGCCTCCGGAAAATTCGGGAAGCTCATCGTCTTTTCGTCGTACTCGAGCTCCGTCCCGGGGTGTATGCAGGAAATCATGCTCAGCAGCACGACCTCCGTGAACGGCGCCGCGTACGAGAAATTCGACTCCGGCATCCTCCCCTCCACGATCGCGGAAGCCCAGTCCGCCTGCGGATTGAACGGAAAGCGGTTGCGCTCCAATTTCTTCGGCGGAATTTTTCCGGCCTTTGCGAGCTTTATCTGCGCGCCGCGGTCGGTAAGCCTGACTCCGGAGCCCGTGTATTCGAAAGTCATCGTATTCTTGGTTCCCACGATGAAAATGCAGTTCATGTTCTTCGGGTCTTTGAGAAATTCGGGATCGACCCCCTTGATTTCTTTCGGCCGGCGCAAGCCGTCGAACCAATGTATCTTCACAATCCCGTCCTTCCCGAATTTGTTTTTGAAGAACATGTCTATCGTCGCAGCTTTCGGCCAGCTGAAATCCTTTGCCGGAAGCGCGTCGGACACCAGCTTGAAGGGCGCGCCGAGCCCGAACGCCGAATACGGGCTGTCGAGAAAATGGCAGCCCATGTCGCCGGCGGACCCTGTCCCGAAATCGCGCAGCCCGCGCCAGTTAAACGGCACGACCTTCCCGCTGAACGGCCTCGGGTGCGCCACGTTCAGCCACAAATCGTAGTCGAGAGTGGCGGGTTTTGAGGTCTCCTGCGGCATTGAGTCGAATCCCCACGAGCGGTTCGTCCATGCGTATACGTCCTCGACTTCTCCCATTATTCCGCTTTCAAACCACTCGCGTATCGTGCGCCATGCGTCGTTGGTGTGAACTTGGTTGCCCATCTGCGTGTAGACGCCCGCCTCCGCCGCGAGCCTGTCGAGCTCGCGCGACTCCCATATCGTGCGCGTGAGCGGCTTTTCGCAAAATACGTGCTTTTTTTTCGCAATCGCCCACGCGCATATAGGGTAGTGCGAATGGTCGGGGGTGCAGACGCACACTCCGTCGATGTCCCTGTCCATTTTGTCGAGCATGACGCGGTAATCCTTGAACTTCGGAAGCCCGCCTATCTTCTCCATGAGCCTCTTGCCCCAGTCGTCGCGGTAGCAGTAAGCCGCGTAGCCCTCGTCGACGTCGCAGAGGGCGGCAATGTCGGCGTCCTTGCTGTTGACAATGGAATTCACGGACGACTTGCCCTGCCCGCCCCAGCCTATCACCGCGATTTTCGCGCGGGAATTTGCGCCTTTCACTTTTGACGCCGCAAGCGACGGCAGAATCATTACGGAACCGAACGCCGCGGAAGCTTTTAAAAAGTCCCTTCTCTTCATTTTTCCTCCAAATGCTGTTTGCGTTTGCGGCGGGGATTCCCCCGCGCGCCTTTGTCAAAGACGACACTTTTCCCGCCTTCGCAAATCGTCAAATAAAATCGGGAAAAGAAGCCGCCTTTTTTAAAACTATGTCAAAATAATTCAAAATATTAAAACTATTGCGACAAAAGAGTTTGACTGCCATGCGGTTTCCCGAATATTTTGGAGGAATTAAAGCGAATCCGCGTTACGCCGAATCTATGCCTCACAAATACTACAAATGGGAAGTGCTCGCGCTGCTCTGGGCGGCGTTTTTTCTGAACCAGGCCGACAGGCAGGTATTCAACACGGTTCTGCCGCTCATACAGGAATCCATGAAGCTCACGGCGGCGGAAGTCGGGCTTATAGCGACCATATTCAATTTGGTGTTTGCGCTGCTCGTGCCCATTTCCGGATACTTGGGCGACAGGTTCAGCAAAAAGGCGATGATAGTTTCGAGCATCGTCATATGGAGCTCCGCGACAATGCTCACGGGGCTCAGCACGGGAGTTTTGATGTTCATCGTATTCCGCAGCTTCGCCACGGGGCTCGGAGAGGCGATGTTCGGGCCCGCCAACTACTCAACGATAGCCGACTACCACAAGTCCACGCGCGCCGTCGCGATGAGCATACACCAGACCTCCTACTATTTCGGCGTCATAGCCAGCGGATTTTTGGCCGGCTACATCGGGCAGAGATGGGGGTGGCGGAGCGCCTTTCTGATTTTCGGAGCTGTCGGCGTGCTCCACGGGCTCGTGATGTTCTGGCGGCTGCGCGACAAAAACCGACCCGAAGGCGAAACTCCCGAAACGCGGGCAACGGGGAACTCCCCCGCGCCCGAAAAGATAAAATTTGCGGAGGCCATGCGCGCGCTGTTCAGGGTTCCGACCGCCGTCATTCTCACGGTCTGCTTCGCGGGGCTGATATTCGTGCTGACCGGATACCTCACATGGACGCCGACGTTCCTGTACGAAAAATTTTCGATGAGCCTCGCCGACGCGGGCTTCAACTCCATGTTCTACACCCACCTCGCGGCGTTCGCGGGGATTCTCATCGCGGGGAAAATGTCGGACAGGCTGGCGGTTAAAAAGCCGTCTTACAGGATACTCATGCAGAGCGCGGGGCTGCTCGCGGCGACCCCGTTTATTGTGACGATGGGGCACGCGCAGTCGCTCACCGCGGTGTACATAGAGCTCGCGGGCTTCGGATTCGCGCGCGCGTTTTTCGACGCCAACACCTACCCCGTCCTCTACGACGTGATTCCCGAAAAATACCGCTCGTCGGCGGCGGGCGTCATGCTGATGATAGGGTTCGCGGCGGGTTCGTTCTCGCCGCTGATACTCGGCGCGATAAAGCCCCACATCGGGCTTTCGGCGGGCATTTCCATGCTGGCCGCGATATGGGCAATATGTTCGGTCGCCCTATACGCGGGATACAAATTCTTTTATATGGACGACTGCCGAAAGGCGCGCGAATGCGGCGCATGCGACGCAAAATAAGAAACCATGTCCGGATATGCCCAGGCTTAAAAACAAGTTTATAGAAGTCGCAGTCGCGCCGGAGCTCGGCGGGCGGATTATGGAATTTTCGCTCTCGGGGCGCAATTTTCTCTTTGAGAATCCGCTTTTAAAAGGGGTCGAGAACGTCCAGCCTACGGGCGCGTGGGACGGCAAATGGCTCAACTACGGCGGGGAGAAAATCTGGCCCGCTCCTCAGGGTTGGAACGACCCCGAGCGCGAATGGGGCGGCCCGCCCGACCCCTTCATAGACGGCGGGCGTTTTGAGGTTCTGGCGGAGGGGAAAAACTTCGTAGAGATCGCAAGCCCCGTTGAGCCGCGTTCGGGCGTCCGGATTTCGCGGAAAATCGAAATTCTCGAGGGGCAGTCGCGCGCAAAAATATCCGCAAGGCTGTTCAACCGCTCGGGAAAGGCCAAGCGGTGGTCTCTCTGGCCGGTCGCGCAAATGGCCCAGACTTCCGAAAACTGCGAAGCGTCGGCGCCCGTCGGGGGCTCCGGCTGGAAGATAATGCACGGGCTGGCCAACAACCCGCAATACGTCTGCGACGGCGTGATTCTGCGCGTGAAATACATGCGGATCGTGGGCAAGGCGGGCGCGCTCGCCCCCGCGGGCTGGACGGCTTTCGGCGATCTCGCAAACGGGCGGCTCTTCGCCGCCTCCTTCAAGTTCGACCCGTCCGCCGAGTATCCCGATTCCGCGTCGGTGCAAATCTGGACGAGCGGGGAGGGCGCGATATATTCGAGAAACGCCCTCCGGATTTTCGGAGCGTCCGGCCCGGATAATCCCCCGTACACGGAGCTTGAAATCCTCTCGCCGCTCGCGGAAATTCCGCCGGGCGGCTCCGCGGGCTTTGAATACTTTCTCGGGGGCTGCGAGGTCGCGAAAGGCGAATCCGTCCGCTCGGTTTCCGGCGAATGCGCCGTCACCGCGCGCCTTCAAAAAGACGGAGAGGGCGGCTTCAAATTCTCCGCCGGATTTTTCAAAGAGGGCGAAATGGAAATCGCGGCGTTCTCGGAAACCTCGGAAACGCCGCTTTTGAGAAAAAAATGCTCCCCCGTCTCCCCCGTTTGCGCGCGCGGGGAAATCCCCCGCGGGGCGCGCCTTTTGACCGCAAAATTTTTCGACAATTCCGGAAATCCGTCAACAATCGACACCATCAAATTATGAAAAATCTCAAAGGCAGAATCGCCCTCGTCACGGGGGCATCGCAGGGCATCGGGCGCGGGATAGCAATCGAGCTCGCAAAAAACGGAGCGCGCGTCGTCGTCAACTACCGCGACGCCGGCAACCTCGACAGGGCGGAAAAGGTCGTCGCCGAAATCGGGGAGCTCGGAGGGGAGGCGGTCGCAATGGAGTGCGACGTCACGGATTCGAAAGCCGTGGCCGCCCTCTTCAAAAAAATCGGGGAAAAATTCGGGCGGCTCGACATACTCGCAAACAACGCCGGCACTTCGCAGCCCAAAGACATATTCGAAATCACCGACGAGGATTGGGACATGATTATCAAAACCAACCTCACGAGCGGCTTCTACTGCGCGCGGCAGGCGATGCTGATGATGCGCGGGCAGAAATTCGGGCGGATAGTGTTCACATCCTCCGTCGTCGGGCACCGCGGCGCGCTCTTCGGGCACGTGCACTACGCCGCGACCAAGGCTGGCCAGATGGGAATGGCAAAGACCCTCGCGCGCACGGGCGCGCCCTATGGGATAACGGTGAATGCCGTCGCCCCCGGGATAGTCGACACCGAGCTTCTCCATAAAACGCACGGAGACGACGGCGTGGAGGCGCTGGCGAAAACCATACCGCTCGGGCTCGGGAGCGTCTCCGACATCGGCAGCGCGGTCGCCTTTTTGTGCTCCGACGCGGCGCGCTACATCACGGGAGTTACGCTCGACGTAAACGGGGGAACGTATTTCAGATAGCATGGAGCCGCAAATCACATGGCTTTGCCAGGGGGGGTTTCTCTTCGAGTGCGGCGGGCTCCGCATTGTCGCCGACCCTTACATGTCGGACGTGCTCGCCGCGCGCGGATTTGGCAGAATGGTTCCGCCGCCGATCCCCTGCGGCGAACTCAACCCCGACTGGGTGGCGTTCACGCACGACCACATCGACCACTTCGACGAAACGACGGTTTCGGAAATCTGCCGCGCCTACCCGCGCTGCAAATTCGCGGGGCCGGAAAGCGCGCGCGCGCACTTCGCAAAGCTCGGGTTTTCAAACGAATTTTTCACCCTCAACCCCGGGGAAAAATTCGCGTTTTCCGAAAAAGCGTCGGCGGTCCCAACCCCCGCGTTCCACTCCGACCCGCACGCAATAGGCCTGCTATTCGACCTGAGCGGAAAGCTCGCGTGGCTGAGCGGAGACACGCTCTCCGACCCGTCGCTCGCCGAAAGCGTCGATAAGCTCGCGGGAGGCAAAAGAATTTCCGCCGCCATGATATGCATAAACGGCAAACTCGGCAACATGAACGCCGAAGAAGCCGCCGAGACCGTTTTGCGCCTGCGTCCGGAGCTCGCCGTGCCGATGCACTTCGGGCTGTTTGCGGGCAATACCGCCGACCCCGCGCCGTTCGCCGAAAAGCTCGCCAAGGCCGCGGTAAAGTGCCTCGTCGCAACCCCCGGCAAACCCTTCAAAATTTAACGGAAATGAAAGTCACCGCAATCAAGACATTCGTATGCCACGCATACAGGACAAACTGGGTCTTCGTCAAGGTCATGACCGACTCCGGGCTCTACGGGGTAGGCGAAGCCACCCTCGAATACCGCGAGCCGACCGTCGTACAGGCGATCATGGAGCTCGAGAGGTACCTCGTCGGCAAAGACCCCCACAACATCGAGGCCTTCTGGCACGACGCCTGCCGCGACGCCTACTGGCGCGGGGGCGTAGTCCTCATGAGCGCGCTCGCGGGCGTTGAGATGGCGCTCTGGGACATCAAGGGCAAGGACCTCGGGGTTCCCGTCTACAAACTGCTGGGCGGCAAGGTGCGCGACAGCGTAAAATGCTACGCAAACGGCTGGTTCGCCGGCGCAAAAACGCCCGAAGAATTTGCGGAAAAGGCGAAAATCGCCGTGGAAAACGGTTTTAGCGGGCTGAAATGGGATCCCTTCGGGAAGGCGTACCTGAACATAGACCCGAAGTCTCTAAACGACGCCCTCGACTGCGTCGCCGCCGTAAAAGACGCCGTGGGCGACAAAGTGCACCTGATAATAGAAGGGCACGGGAGGTTCAACGTACCGACGGCGGTGCGCATCGGCAACGCCCTCGAAAAATTCGGAATACTGTGGTTTGAGGAGCCCATTCCGCCGGACGACAAAAAAGGCATCGCGTGGGTGCGCTCGAAAATCTCCACCCCCGTTTCGGGAGGCGAGCGCCTTTACAGCCGCTTCGAATACGCGGACTACCTGCGCATGGAGTGCGCCGACTTCTGGCAGCCCGACGTCTCGCACGCGGGCGGGATAATGGAGGTGCGCAAAATCGCGTCCATGGCGGAGGCTCACTACATTCCCGTGTGCCCGCACAACCCGAGCGGGCCCGTCGCCAACGCCGCCACCTTGCAGCTCGCTGCCTGCACGCCCAACTTCTACCTGCTCGAAACCATGTCGAGCGACATTCCGTGGCGCGCCGACGTCAGCACGGAAAAGGTGAAGTTTGAAAACAGCGAGATGTTCATTCCCGACCTCCCGGGCCTCGGAATCGACATAAACGAGGAGGAAATCGCAAAGCACCCCTACGAGTGCCGCAACCTGCGCCACTATGCCGGCACGCTGACCGACATCCGCCCCGCGGACTCGAAAGGATATTTCCGGAAATAAATCCCGAAGTTAAACGGCAAGGCGAAAGCGGGTTTATCAAGCCCGCTTTTTTTGCGCCCCTACTTCGCTTCTCTCCTTATTATTTCAAGCATCCGCCGCGACAGTATTTTGCGCGGATCGTCGTCCACGAGGCTGAACCTGTCGCCGTCGTTGGGCGCGCCGAGATAATTCCAGACGCAGTACTGGATTCCGTTTTCCCTGAGAGGAGAAATCACGTCGCGCATATAGTTTTCGCGCGGCTCCGCGGGGGCGTGGCGGATTGCGCCGAATTCCCCGCACCACAAAATATTGTCGGGCGCTCCCGCGCGAAGTCGAACGCGGGCTTCAACGTGGCGCGCAGGGCCTCCCTGTCCATAGACTTGAAATTTTTGTAATCGCCGCTTTCCGCCTGACGAGCTTCCGAAATTCGAGGTACGGAGCGATATCCGACGGATAGCGCATCGCGCGGTTGCAGAAGAGCGGCGCGGCCTGCAAAACCCCCGCTGGCACGCAAACTCGAACGGCGAAAAATGGAACAGATTATATTCGGGGCGTCGTAGAGTTTCAGCTTCCGCAGCGCGCCCGCGCCGTTCCGGTTTACGCCGCCCAAAATTATTTTGCGCTCCGGATTGAACCTGCGAATTTCGAAAAACCCGCCACCGCGCGCGGCATACGCGGCGGAATCGTGTTCGGGCGCTATTATAAGGACAGAGCCCTCGCCGAATTTCGCGAAGCCATGGGAAAGCCGAAACTCGTCTCAATGGGCGTGAAATCGAACGCTCCGGTAAAAAGCTCCGCCTTCATGGACGGGTAGCTGATGGCAAGGGGATTCGTCGAAAGAATTATGCGCGGCGGCTGAGACGCTCTCGGAATGCTCCGCCCGGCGGCGGAGAGAACGGGGGCGAAAAAGCCGCCGGAAATTTCGATAGCGCCGGAATGGGCGCGTGCGGCGCCCGCTATCCCTCGAGCATGGCGGCGACGATCGACGGAACAGGAATCCTCCTGCCGGCGAGGTGGTCGCGCAGCATCGCCGAAAGCCACGGCCTGTCGCTCTCAATCTCGGCTACCTCCAAAAACTTCTCCGAACCCTCGGAAACGACCCTGTATTTTTTGACGTCAACCGCAATAGGCGCGTCCTCGCCCGCCAGAGTCGCGGAAACGCGACACGCGCCGGCCTCCGCGTTCAGCTCGACGGAAAACGCCCCGTCCTGGAAATACTGCGGATACTTGTTTTTCACGTATCCCTCAATGGCCATTGACTTGAATTTGTTCATCATAATTTTTATCGCGCCGAATTTTTTATGGCATTGTAGGCCTCGTTGATCCGTTTTAGCTCCGATTCCATCGCCGCTATCGCGTACTCGCCCACGCCCTTGGAGCGCAGCACGTCGGGATGGAGCTCCTTGCACTTGGCGCGGTAGACCTTTTTGACCTCCTCGAACGGCGCGCCGAAAGGCATTCCGAGCGCGGCGTACGCCTCAATGAGCTCGCGGCTCGCCGAGCCGGCTTCTCCCGCGCGAGAGCCGCCGAACCGCGGAAATTTGGACAGGTTAACGCCCAATTCCGCGGCGGCCTCGGCGAGCGCGCCCTTCTCGGAATCGTTCACGTCGCCGTCGCTGAGCGCCACGCGCAAAAGGAGTATGAAAAAGCTCTCGCGCGCCTCGGGGCTCGGAAACAGCGCGCAGAACCTGCGCGCAACGCTACCGAGAGTCTCGCCGGAATTTTTCGAGCGGCGGAAATGCCCCGCAGCCTTCTCGCGCGTCTCGGAATCGAGGCGCATTTCGGCGAAAATTTTTTCTATTTCGGCAATCTCGCCCTCGCTAACCCTTCCGTCGGCCTTGGCGATCTTAGATATGCCCTCGCACACGAGTTCCAGAAATTTCGAGCGCGACGCCAGCGAGCTTTCGGAAGAATCGGAGACGGAATCGCACACATGCCCTATCGCCACCCCGAGCGCGACGCCTATCGGCCCGCCGAAGCACGCCCCGAGCACCCCTCCGATGAACTTGCCCCTAAGCCTCATACTGCATCCTCTCCGAGACCTCTATCCTGCGCCGCGCGCAAATTTCCTCCATGACGAGCTTCACCTGCCGCGCGAGCTTGGAATCCGGCGTATAGTCTGCCTTGACCGCATAGTTCACCCTGTCTTCATCGAGCAGCCGGTGCGCCTTCTCGCGCTTTTCCAAAGTTCCGTTGTGGACCGCTATCGAATAGCCGCCCTGCGTCTTGACGAGCTTCATCGCGGGAATGTCGGTGGAACCGTCGCCGAAATATATCATTCTGCGAAACGGCACGGGGCGGGCGTCCTCGGGCATATAGCGGTTGACGGAATCCTGTATGTCGAAAACGCCCTTGTTTATGCGGAACAGAAACTGCATTTTTGTCGTGTAGTTTACGACGAGCGACGGCCAGAACGCCGCGCCGTCCTCCCCGTACATGAAGCTCGACGCGTATATTTTGTCGAACTTGCCGCCTATGGCCGTGCCCTCTATCATCTCCCGTATTCCGGAGGATATGACATAGTGCCTGACGGTCGCGCCCAGTCGCGCGCCGTATGCGTTTATGTCGGAAAACCAGTCGCCTCCGCCGCGGTCGACTAGCCCGTCGAAAAATTTCACGCTCCTTCCGAACTCCACAAAGTCTTCGCGCCTTATTTTTATATCCGCCGCGCGCGCCTCCGCGCACATAAGATACATGTAGGCGAGAATCGCGTCGGCGTCCTGAGCGCGCGCGAGGGCGCAGGTGCGCTCCCAAAATTCGTGCGGCGGGGTCTGCAATTTCGGGAAAAAGGCGTAGTCCTGCATATTCGTCGGCGAGAGCGTGCCGTCGAAATCATAACACAAAGCGATGGTGAAATTGTCGGTGCCGGCGTCCATACCTTGCCGTAAAATGTTTTTTTAAACATTAAGGAATATTTTGCCGCCGAACGCAACGCGAAAAGGCCGGCGCAAAATTCGCAGATCCGCATGGCGGTTTGGGGTGTCCGCAGATGCCGGACATTTCTCTTAAAAAATTTAGAATACGGGAAATCCCGCGCGCTTCCGCCGGCGAGATTTCCCTATCCGCGGCCCCATCTCACGCCAGGCCGTTTAACATTCCGTAAAAATACATCGGTTTTAGCGCGTAGACTTTCAGAAGCCACGCTATCCTGCTCTCCTTCGACATGTCGAAGAGCGAGAGCGGAAAGGAAATTTCCGGCTCCTTTGCGTAGTCGAACTCGCACATTAGCACGTGCCCGTAGTCGGTGATAATGGGGCACGCGGCGTAGCCGTCGTACTTTTCTTCCGGCGCTTTGCCCTCCATTATGGAAATGAGGTTTGCGGCGGCTATTGGATACTGCTTGCGCACCGCGGCGGAAGTCTTGCTCGTCGGCAGCGCGGAGGCGTCGCCGAGCACGATTATGTTGGAGTATTTCGGGTGCACGAGGGTGTGCTTGTCCACGGCCGCCCAGCCCTCGGCAACCCTCTTGCCCGACTCTATCGAAAGCCCCGACCTTTTGACGAAATCCGGAGCCGTCATCGGCGGCAGAAAGTGTATGAAGTCGTACCCCTCCTTTTTCTCGACGGTCTCCGTCTTGGAAGGGTCCGCCTTCGACGGGACTTCCGTCTGGAAATACGCCGTCTTTGAGGAAGTGTCTATGCCTTTGAGCCTCGTTCGCGTCGAAATGGGTATGCTGCGCTCTTTGTATATCTCAAGCAGCCTCTTTGTGAAAAACGGCACGTCGTAAAGCTCGGGGGAAGCCGTGCAGAACTTGAAGTCGAGCTTTTCGCGCGTCCCGAGCTTGCGGCTCAGATGTTCCGTCAGCATGCAGATTTTTTTTGGGGCGCCGCCGCACTTGTGCTTTGTGTAGGTGTCGAAAAACAGCCCTTTGCCCCCGTCTTCGGCGAATTTCCGCATTCCCCGCCACGCGCGCACAGCGCCCTGGTGGTCGTAGATGCAATGCGCGTCGCCCTCTCCGAGAGTTTCGCGCGATATGCCCTCCACGCCGTCCCAGTTTATCCGGATTCCCGGCGCGAGCACGAGAAAATCGTAGGGAACGGTCCCGCTTTTCAAAGTCGATATCCTGTTTTTCGACGGGTCGATTTCCACTACGGAATCCTTTATCCACTTGGCGCCTTCGGGGATGCAGTCCGCCTGCTTTTTATACACTTCGTCCGCGCCGTATATCCCGCCGCCGATTAGGGTGAATCCGGGCTGGTAGTAGTGCAGGTCGGAGGGGTCGATTATGGTGATATCGGGGTTTTCAAGCCGCCTCAGAAGCTTTGCCGCGGTCGATATTCCCGCCGCCCCGCCGCCGACTACGGCGATCTTTCCCTTCGCGGAGCTGGAAAACGCGCGGGCGGCGCCCATTCCGGCGAATGTCGCCGCTCCCGCCCCCGCCATGATTTTGACAAAGCGGCGCCTGTCCATTGCGCCGCATTTTATTTTCGTTTCGATTTCGCTTCTGATGTCCATAAATTTCGCCCGCAAATTCGGGCCGATTCGGCCGTGCGGTTCTTATCGCGCGAATTATTTGATTGCAAAAAACCGGCGCAAAGATTGAGTAAATTTAGGAAGCTTGAATGAATTCGGAGATGTTTTCAACGATTTTCGACAAGCTGCCTCGGGCCGGCG